>Ga0222706_1000016_pt1 | contig 122804 bp, 123 predicted proteins | sample AntAcemetage1572_FD_179829 | JGI IMG/M metagenome (GOLD analysis project Ga0222706, IMG submission 179829) | Saline water microbial communities from Ace Lake, Antarctica - #1572 | ecosystem: Environmental > Aquatic > Non-marine Saline and Alkaline > Saline | place: Antarctica: Ace Lake...
CGCATCGAGCCGCGAATGCGAAAGCGACGACCCAAACCCTACCCGTGGTTGAAGATCCCGCGCGCCAAGGCTCGGCGAAAGATAGAGCGCCACGGTCACGCGTGGGAGACAAAGTAAGTGGCATTCGTCCATGCCGCGCAGCCAAGCCCACGACAGCAGAAAGATGCCCAAGCTGAGCACCATGCCGGCGCCTGCGATCGGCAGCGTGGCCAGCACAGCCAACAACATCATCAACATCGGCCCAGACGAGTTACCGTGCAGCCGAATCAGCTCGGTCAGGCTCAGACGCAAGCCCGTCGGCTCGGGTAAGTTTGCGGGCGCATCGGGAGCGGGCTTTGCAGGCTGAGCCGCCTGCCGCAGCGTCTGGGCCAGGGCGCGGTTCATGCAGGTTTGCGTGTCAAGCCGCGTGGGCGGGAAAACTTGCTCAGCAGGAAATGGCAAGCCACCACAGCGGCCAGCATCATCAGCATGACCACCCCCCAAACGATCCACATCAGTGGGATCAGCCAGCTCACCACGCCACCCAGCGTTGGGCCACTTTGGCCAAACCAGCCCATCACATCGACCCAGGCGGCCTGTATGCCCTCGATCCAGGCTGGGTCGATGAACAAGCCTAGCCAAGCCGGCACCGGCCATTGGCCTGCGTTGGTGATGACATCGCCCGCTTGGCCCGAGGCCACGGTGGTGGCCAGCCAGCTGGTGAGCTCGGCGGAGACAAGTACTGTGCCTGTCCACAACGCGGCGATCAGGGCAAAGGCGATCCAAAGGGCAATTTTCATAAGGTTCTCCAGCAGCAAAAGGGTTGCAGAAATTCAGGCCGCCAGTCGCTCGTGCGGTGGTGCAGTGGGGCCGGGGTTGGACGGGCGCGGCCAAACCTTGGCCAGCTCGTCGAGCAGTTCCACCTCGCCCTCGGCCAGGTGGCCGTCGCTCAGCATCACCGCTTCACACAGCGCACGCACCTCGGCGCCAAGCGTTGGGCACTGCACCTCAGCGAACAGATCGCGGCGTGTGGCGCTGTCGATCGCCGCCGATCCCTGCCATTCGCCGTGGCTGGCGATCAACAGGTCTTCGCAGAAATGATCGATCACCGCCTTGAAACACTCAGGCCCCAGGCCCAGGCGCGCTGGAGCACCCAAGCGATCCAGCGCTTTGAGCTCGGTGATGGAGCAGTGGCCGTCGGCCAACAAGGCCATGGCGAGCAGCCGGGTGGCGGCTTCGGGGCTGTCGATGGGATAGCTGCGCATGGGTGCTTTCTGGTGGTTCGCGTGTGAGGTCATCGCGGGCTTATTCGTTCCCGCCCATGCCCAGCAAGCTCAGCAGGCTGGAAAACAGGTTGAACACCGAGATGTAGAGGCTCACGGTGGCGAGCACGTAGTTGGTTTCACCACCGTTCACGATTCGGCTGGTCTCGAACAGAATCAGACCGACCGAGAGCAAGGCCACCAGACCCGAGACCGCCAGCGCCAGCCCAGGCATCTGGAAGAACATGGCACCCAGCGCCAGCATGATGGCGATCACGATGCCAGCGAACAAGAAGCCGCCCATGAAACTGAAATCGCGCTTGGTGGCGAGCACATAGGCCGAGAGCGCAACGAACGTGGCACCGGTGGCGACCAGCGCGGTCACGATGGTTTGCGCACCGCCAGGCAATGACAGGGTTTGCGTGAGCAGCGGGCCCAGCGTGTAGCCCATGAAGCCGGTCAGGGCAAACACCAGCGGCAACGCCCAACCGCTGTTTTGCGCTTTGTGAATGGCGAACAGCAGGCCAAAAAAGCCGACCAGTGTGATCACCAAGCCAGGCGCTGGCAGTTGCAGCGCCACGCCGGTGGCGGCCACACCCGCGCTCCACAGCAAGGTGAGCGACAGCAGCGCGTAGGTGTTTTTGAGGACGCGCGCGACCTCGGGGCTGTGTTGCTGCAATGAACCCTGGGCACTGGGCGGGCGCTGGTTGCGGGGCAGGGGAATGGTGTGAGGGGAGTCGTTCATGGTGGATGCTTGAGTTTGGTTGTGATCAACAAATGGGGAAGGTTCAGGATTCGGTGCTGGCTTGACGCTCTGTCACAAGGCGGGCTGTGGCGCCAGCGAGCGCGCCGGCTGGCGGGCGATGCGGCGTTGCTTTTGCCATTGGCGCACCAGCGCCGTGGTGGCGCGCTTGAGGGCCGCTTCCAGCGCCTGCACCGCATGGCGGCGGGTGGCGTGGACAACAACGGTGCCCAGGCCATCGGTGGTGAGCTGGATGTGGCAGCGCTGGTCGATACCGCCGCGCGGCCCGTTCAGATCCACCAGCCGCACATGGGCTTTCAGTACCTGGGTGCGCATCCGACGCATCGCAAAACGAAGGCGGCGCTCGGCAGTGTCGCGCCAGGCCTGCACCTCGGCGGGTGCACCCTGGGCCTGGGGAGAGTCAATGAGGATGTTCATGGCGGGCTCCTGGTGAAACAAAGGAAGCGGTGTCGTGGCGAAATCTCAAGATAGTGGCGTGGTGCATCCTCTTAAAGCAGATAATCACTGACGTTCATTCCTTGAAAAATTGAGCATGAGCCAAGACCTCAACTACAAGCACCTCTACTACTTCTGGGTCACCGCCAAAGAAGGCGGCATGTCGCACGCGGCGGCGCGCCTGGGCATGGCGGTGCAGACGGTGAGTGCGCAGGTGCGGTTGCTGGAGCAGTCGCTGGGCCATGCGCTGTTCAAACCCGCTGGGCGCGGCTTGGTGCTGACCGAGGCTGGGCAGGCCGCGCTGCAGGTGGCCGAGCAGATCTTTCATCTGGGCGAGCAACTGCACACCGCGGTGCGCGACGCGGCCAGCCAGAGCGGTGTGCGGCTGGTGGTGGGCATCTCCGACGGTCTGGCCAAGCTCGCGGTGCGCGAACTGCTCGCACCCGTCCTCACCGAGCCTCGGTTGCGCTTGGTTTGCCACGAGGGCGATTTCGAAGATCTGTTGTCCGACCTCGCGCTGCACCGGCTCGACGTGGTGCTCTCTGACCGGCCAGCGCCCGCCAACCCCAACCTCAAGCTCTACAGCCACCCACTGGGCAGCTCGCCGCTGGGCTGGTACGCGCCGTCTGGCTTGTTGGACGCGGCACGGAAAGATTTCCCGCGCAGCCTGGCCCAGGTGCCGGTGTTGCTGCCCAGCGCACAAGCCTCGGTGCGATGGGCGATCGACCAGTGGTTCGAGCAGCACGGCGTGCGGCCCAATCTGGTGGGTGAGTTTCAAGACAGCGCGCTCTTGGCCACCTTTGGTGCCTCGGGCATGGGCGTGTTTCCTGCCTCCGAAATGATGCGAGACAAGCTCTCGCAAGGCTACGGCCTGCACGGGTTTGCTGCTTGCGAAGGAGTTCAGGAACACCATTACGCGATCGGTACCGCGCGCAAGGTGCAGCATCCGCTGGTGCAGCGTTTGTTGAAAAGCGAAGAGACCTGAAGCGGCTCAGCGCGCTGCCGCTTGGTCGCGGCGGTCCATGTTCCAGCCGTTGGAGGAACACCTCTAATATTTGCTGCACCGCAACAAAACACTTGATCCCAGCGCCAATTTCCGTACAATCGCGTTTATGCTGCACTGCAACATAAATTGCAAAGAACGCAGATTTGCTGGCTAAGCGCCAAGCCGCCAGCAACCCGACTGATCCCTCTTTTTAAGGAAACCACCATGAAAAACCCAGCAGAACAAATGATGACCACCAACAAAGCCAACGTCGAGGCTTTGGAAGGTGCTGTGAACCAGGCTTACGCCGGTATGGAAAAGCTGGTCGAGCTCAACATGGCCGCCACCAAGGCAGCGATGGGCGAGACCTTCAGCCACCTACAGGCCGTGCTCTCAGCCAAGACGCCACAGGAAATGATGGCGCTGCAAACAGGCTACATCCAGCCCATGGGTGCCAAGTCGATGGCCTATTTCCAGCATGTGCAAACCATCGCCACCGAAGGCCAGGGCGACTTGACCGCTCAGTTCGAATCCAAGATGGCCGAAGCCCAGAAGGCCTTTGGCGACAGCATCGAGCAGATGACCAAGAACGCACCAGCTGGTTCTGAAGCCGCCGTGGCCGCTTTCCAGAGCGCCATGAGCAACGGCCAGAAAGCCGTGGAATCGGCTCAGGCCGCGATCAAGAAAGCCACCGCCACCGCGCAGGCCAACTTCGAGACCGTGTCCAAGCAGGCCTCCGATGTGGCCAAGAAGGCCGCCAAAGCCGCCTAAGCTCCGCGGCCTGAGGGCTGCTGATCGCTGACAAAAGCGCCTTCGGGCGCTTTTTTCGTGGCTGGCGCAGGCACTCAGTCCAAGTGTTTTGCCAAAAATGCCAGCGTGCGTTGGCGCGCCAGAGTGGCGGCGGCTTCGTCGTAAGAGCCGCGTTGGTCGCAGTTGAAGCCGTGGTTGGCGGCGTAGACGTGAACCTCCACCTCCGGTTGCGCCTGGCGAAACGCCTCCACGCTGTCCAGCGGGATCCAGTGGTCCTGGTCGCCGAAGTGCGCCAGCACCGGCACCTTCGGTTTCCCGGTCGCGTCGTCGCCAGCCGTCATGCCGCCGCCGTAGTAGGGCACGGCGGCTGACAGGCCGCTCAGCGTGCAGGCGGCGCGCCAGGTGAGCAGACCACCCCAGCAGTAGCCGACGATGGCCACCGGGCCACCGTTCGCTGCCTCATCGATTGCGGCCTGGATGTCCTGCATCACGCCGGGCGCGGGCAGCTCATCGATCGCTGTTTTGTAGCCAAAGCCTTCGCCCATGTCGGCTTCGGTGTAGCCCAGCTCCACGCCTTGTTTGACGCGGTGAAAGGTGGCCGGCGCCACCACCCGGTAACCCTCGGCGGCGAACGCGTCGGCCACCGCGCGGATGTGGCTGTTCACACCAAAAATTTCCTGCAGCAGCACCAACCCGCCCTTGGGGTTTTCTGCGGGCTCGGCCACGTAGGCGGGGAATGAGAAACCGTCAGCTGCGGTGAGTTCGAGAATGTGGCTCATGGGGTCTCCTGAAAAAAGGGAAAAGATTCGGGTTAGGCAGCCAAGCAGCGCTCGACAAAATCGAGCCGGTCCTGGCCCCAGAACAGCTCACCATCGACCACGTAACTCGGCGCGCCAAAAACGCCCGCCTCGATTGCGGCCTGGGTGTTCTGAGCGTAGCGGTTTTGCACCTCGGCGCTCTGCGACTGCGCGAGCAGGCCAGCATCGAGCCCGCACTCGTCCAGCAAGGCCGCCAGCGTGGCGGCGTCGGCGATGTCGCGTTCCTGTGCCCACACTGCCGCACCGATGGCGCCCGTGAGCCGCATCGCAGCCGCCGTGCCCAGCACCTGCTCGGTCACCACGATCAGCAGCGACGCAGCAAGCCCTGCCACCGGGAAGAAGCGCGGCTGCACCACCAGCGGGAGCGCCAAGGCGTCAGCGAAACGCTTCAACTCCAGCAAACGGTAGGCTTGACGTTGTGGCGCGCGCTGCGGCAGCGGCAGCCCACCGGAGACCGAAAACACCTGGCCCAGATCGATCGGCAGCAGCCGCACGCTGGCGCCCGTTTTGGCCACCATGGACGCGAAACGGGCATGACCGAGGTAGGTCCAGGGGCTGTTCGGGGCGAAGTAGTAGTCGACTGCGTGACGCATGGGGGTGCTCGCGGGTTGGTTTAATGAAGCCACATTGTTCAGGCCAAAACAGCCCAGGGTTGTCACCCTTGCGGCCCATTCTTGCAGGAGACGGGTGATGAGCGAGCCAAACGCCAGGATTCAAACCAGCCAAGGCGGCGTGCTGCTGGTCACGGGCGGCAGCCGGGGCATTGGCGCAGCCACCGCCCTGCTCGCTGCGCGCTCGAGCTGGCAGGTTGCGGTCAACTACACCGCGAACTCGCTGGCGGCCGATGAGGTGGTGCGCGCGATTCGCGCCAGCGGCGGCAACGCGATGGCGGTGCAGGCCGATGTGGCCATTGAGGCGCAGGTGCTGGCCATGTTCCGAAGCATCGACGCGAAACTCGGCCCGTTGACCGGGCTGGTGAACAACGCTGGTGTGGTCGACGTGAGCGCGCGCCTCGACGAGATGAGCGTGGCGCGCTGGCGGCGCATGTTCGACATCAATGTGATCGGCTCCATGCTGTGCGCCCGCGAAGCCGTGCGCCGCATGAGCACGCGCCACGGCGGTACCGGTGGGGCGATCGTGAACGTGTCCAGCGCAGCGGCCCGCCTGGGTTCGCCCGCGCAATACCTGGATTACGCGGCAGCCAAAGGCGCGATCGACGCCTTCACACTCGGCCTGGCCAAGGAGGTGGCCGCCGAGGGCATCCGCGTCAACGCGGTGCGCCCGGGCCTGATCGACACCGAAATCCATGCGTCGGGTGGTCTGCCCGACCGCGTGAAAGACCTGCAACACCTGGTCCCGATGCAGCGCGGCGGCAGCGCCGACGAAGTGGCGCAAGCCATCGTTTGGCTGTTGTCTGACGCCGCGAGTTACACCACCATGAGCCTTTTGGACGTTTCTGGAGCACGCTGAACATGACCACCGCCACCACCCCCGAACAAAGCCCGCACATCAAGGTGTGGTGGGAAGACATGGCCGTTGGCCAGGTGATCGACCTGGGCAGCCTCTCACCCACCACAGAGGAAATCGTGGCCTTTGCCACCCAGTTCGACCCGCAGCCGTTTCACCTGAGCGAAGAAGGCGGTCAGGCCTCCATGTTCGGCGGGCTGTGTGCCAGCGGATGGCACACCTGCAGTTTGGCGATGCGCCTGATGGTGACCAACTTTTTGAACCAGTCGTCCAGCTTGGGCTCGCCGGGGCTGGAGAACATCCGCTGGCTCAAACCGGTGTTTCCTGGTGACACACTGAGCCTGCGGCAAACGGTGCTGGAGAAGCGCCCGATGAGCAAGCGCCTCGACGTGGGCCTGCTGCGCACGAAATGGGAAATGTTCAACCAACTTGGCGATCAGGTGTTGCACATGGAAGGCTACGGCATGTTTCGCCGACGCTCGCCGCAAACATAAATAGAGCCCCCTTGCGCTCCATCGCCTTCGACGCTGGTTCGCGGCTCCACCGCTGCGCGGGTAGCTGCCCCCGAGGGGGCCTGCCCTGGGGCGACCCGGCGGCTGGCCCGTTCGCCACACCACCAGCGTTACCGCTGAAACGGCATCGGGTGTGCCCCACAATCGTGGCCATGGACCTCAAACCTCTGGTGACCCTGCTGGCCATCGTCAACCCGTTGGCGATCGTGCCATTCTTCATCCACTACACGCAGGGCTTTTCTCGCAAGCAGCGCCAGCGCACGGTGTGGGTGGCGGCCTTCAGCTCGTTCGCGGTGATCGCCACCTGCGCGCTCATCGGTCTGCAGATTCTTGGGTTTTTTGGCATTTCGCTGGCCAGTTTTCAGGTGGGCGGCGGCTTGCTGCTGCTCACCGCCGCCCTCTCCATGCTTAACGCGCAGCCCGCCGAGTCCAAAGTGACCCAGGGCGAGGTAGAAGACGCATCGGCCCGCGCCTCGATCGCGGTGGTGCCACTCACCATTCCGCTGCTGACCGGTCCGGCCACCATGTCCACCGTGGTGATCTACGCCGATCAGGCCGCCACGTTCTTGCAGCACGCGGCGCTGGTGGGCTACGGCGTGGTGATCGCGATAGCGACGGCAGTGTGTTTCACCCTGGCCGAGCCGATCGCGCGCTTTCTGGGCCAGACCGGCATCAACGTGATGACCCGCCTCATGGGGCTGATATTGGCGGCGCTCGCGGTCGAGGTGATGGCCACCGGCTTGACCAAGCTGTTTCCAGCGCTGGCCGGCTGAATCAACCCGGGTACAGCCCCAGCGTCTGTGCCTGCAAGCGGCTGAGCCCCAGCAACGCATCTGTGAACGGGGTCGCCACGCCGATCAGCTGACCGAGTTCGCGCACTGAAGACACCAACGCATCCAGCTCGACAGGTTTGCGTGCGACCACGTCTTGCAGCATCGAGGTCTTGAAGGCGCCAAGCTTGCGGGTGACCGCATGCCGGTCTTCAGGCTGCTGGTCGATGGGAATGCCCAGGCGCTCACCGACGGCCTTGGCTTCCAGCATCACGGCCGAGACAAAGCCGCGCACCAATTCGTCGCTCAAAATCCGGTCGGTGGTGGCACCAGTGAGCGCGCTGATGGGGTTCACCGTCATGTTGCCCCAGAGCTTGTACCAAATGTCTTTCTGGATCTGCGGTGACACGCTGGCGTTGAAGCCCGCCTGTTGCAGCAACGCGGCCAGTGCGCTCACCCGATCGCTGGCGCCACCCACGGGCTCGCCCAGGATCAGGCCGTTGCCGAAGTGATGGCGCACCACCCCGGGTGCATCCACCGAGCAGCTGGCGTGCACCACACCCCCGATCACATGACGCACCGGGATGTCGCGCGCGATCTGGCCATCGGGGTCGATGGACGCCAAACAGGTGCCAGCGAATACGCCGCCAAAGCCATCGAGGAACCACCAGGGCACACCGTTCATCGCGGTCAGCACCACCGTGCTGGCATCCAGAAGCGGGCCGATCTGGCGCGCCACATCGGCCAACGCTGGCGCTTTCACCGCCACGATCACCAGGTCCTGCACGCCCAGCTCAGCGCTGCTGCTCGAAGCCGTCACCGGCACTTGCAGCGAGGTCTCGCCTGAGTGCAATTGCAGTCCTCTGCGCTGTAACGCGGCCAGCGTCTCGCCGCGCGCCAGCGCGCTCACCTCGCAACCCGCACGCGCCAGGTGCACGCCAAGCCAGCCGCCGATGGCACCAGCGCCGACGATGGCCACACGGGAGAAAAAGGGCGATGGGATGGGGTTCATGGGTCGAGGGGTCGGTTAGGCGCCAGCCAAGGATCGGCTGCGCATCTCGACAAAAGAATAGCAGTGCTTGCATCACGCAGCGACCAAGACGCAGCCTGGCAAGGACGCCAGGCGAGCAGCGAGCATCCCCATGTCAAGGCCCACAAGTTCGCTGAGGCTGAGCGCCGAAGCGACATCGACACGTTATCCAGCGATGCCTTCAAGCATCCAAGGCGGTTCAGCTTTAGGCTGTGTTGGTGCACGTCGCACCATATCGGTGCAAACCCCAATCGCTTTTTCCAACAGACCTGTGAGTCTGCAAGGCAGCGAATGTGTTTTCAGCAAATAACAAATGACAGCGATACGAGGGAAGCCTGATCACTTGTCACGGAAATTTTTGGAGGTGGTGTTGTTTGATCTGTCGGGATGCTCTTCAAAAAAATCAACTCTTCTGAAAATTGACTTGGAAATCAAGGGCCTGCGAAAGCCAACGCCACTGGCACAGCGTTTGCATAGCTGCATAGGTGACTCAACAAATGGCGGCTGTGGGTACGCTTGCATATTTTTAAACTTTGCTCACACCGAGCATGACCATCAAACACCCCCCGCAAGCTCACAACAAACACACAGCGCTCCACCCGACTTGTGCGCTTGACGGGCTGAGCAACTGAAGACGCCCCCATGCAACGCTTGAATCGTGTTTCACGAAAGGCCTTTTTATGACCTGGTCCATCCTGGCCCGTGACGAAAGCGGTCATTTTGGCGTGGCCATTGCCAGCCGTTTCTTTGCCGTTGGGTCGCTGTGTGTGCACAGCCAGCGCGCTGTGGGCGCGCTGTCCACACAAGCGCTAATGAACCCGCTTTATGGCCCCGCTGGCATCGAATCGATGGCCTGCGGCTACGGCGCTGCAGCGGCCATCGCCATGCTGGTGGCCGCCGACGAGGGGCGTGACCAGCGGCAGGTGCACCTGCTGCCAGCCAACGGGCCTGGCGCTGCGCACACCGGCTCGGCCTGCATTGACTGGTGCGGGCACCTGGTGCTCGACGGCCTGAGTGTGGCCGGCAACATGCTCACGGGTCCGCGCGTGATTGAAGCCAGCGCTGAAGCCTATCTGGCCGCGGCTGGCCAGCCCATGGCCGAGCGCCTGCTGGCTGCACTGGACGCCGGCGAAGCCGAGGGCGGCGACAAGCGGGGCAAACAATCGGCCGCCTTGCGGATCCACCGCGACGAGGACTACCTCTCGTTGGACCTGCGGGTGGACGACCACCCCGAGCCCTTCATCGAGCTGCGCCGCCTGTACGAAAAAAGCCAAGAGCGCTTTTTCCCGTTTGCTGAGTGCCTGCCTGGGCGGGGACGCACATCGGGCACGATCGAGCGTTCGTTGATCGAGGCGCACATCGAACAGTTTCAAGCCAAGCGGCGAGCGTCAGGTCAGGCAGCGGCATGAGTGCTTTGCTGGAAGTCAGCGGTCTGCGAACCGTGTTCACCGGCGACGACGGCGATGTCGCCGTGTTGGAGGATGTGGGTTTCAGCGTCAGCGCCGGGCAGACGCTGGCCATCGTTGGCGAGTCGGGCTGCGGCAAAAGCGTGACCTCGCTGTCGGTCATGGGGCTGTTGCCCAAGCCGCACGGCCGCATTGCCGCCGGCTCCATCCGCTTCGAAGGCCGTGAGCTGGTGAACATGCCTGAGCGTGAGATGCAGGACCTGCGCGGCAATGGCATGGCCATGATCTTCCAAGAACCCATGACCTCGCTCAACCCAGCCTTCACGGTGGGCGACCAAATCATGGAAGGGCTGATCCGGCACCGTGGCTTGTCGCACGCCCAGGCCCGTGAGCGGGCGATCGACATGCTGCGCAAGGTCCGCATTCCCGCACCCGAGCAGCGGCTTGACGAGTTCCCGCACAAACTCAGCGGCGGCATGCGCCAGCGGGTGATGATCGCCATGGCGCTGGCCTGCGACCCGCGCCTGCTGATTGCAGACGAGCCCACCACCGCGCTGGACGTGACCATCCAGGCCCAGATTCTCGAACTCATGCGCGCATTGCAGCAAGAGACCGGCACCGCCATCGTGCTCATCACGCACGACCTGGGCGTGGTGGCCGAAGTGGCCAACGAGGTGGTGGTGATGTACGCCGGGCGCATTGTCGAGCGGGCGCCTGTGGCGGCCTTGTTCGAGCAACCGCAGCACCCTTACACCGTGGGCCTGCTGGGTGCAATTCCCCGGCTCGATGTGCAGCGCGAACGCCTGGCCTCCATTGAGGGCCAGGTTCCACCACCCAACCAGCGCCCCACCGGCTGCGCCTTCGCCGATCGCTGCCCGTTTGCCGATCGGGCTTGCCGCGCCAGCCAACCGCCCTTGCGCGACTTGGGCAACGGCCACGCGTCGGCCTGCTTCAAAGCGCCGCTGGACCCCGGCCACCTACTGGGCAGTGCCCCACATGTTGCCGCTGAGGTGTCCGCATGAGCAACACACCCGCTGTGCTGATGCGGGCCACTGGCCTTGTCAAACACTTTCCCATTCGACGTGGCCTGTTGAACCGCGTGAGCGGCCATGTGCGCGCGGTCGATGGCGTGGACATCACCCTGCACGTGGGCGAAACCTTGGGCGTGGTGGGCGAATCTGGTTGTGGCAAGTCCACCTTGGGTCGGCTGTTGCTGCGCCTGATCGAACCGACCACCGGTGCCTTGCAGATGGAGAGCGCCGACCTGATGGCGTTGGACAGCAGCGCCATGCGGGCCAAGCGGCGCGACCTGCAGTTGATTTTCCAAGACCCGTACGCGTCGTTGAACCCGCGCATGACGATCGCGCAGACCTTGGCCGAGCCACTCAAGGTTCACGGACTGCACAAAGGCCGCGAAACCGAGCGGGTGGCCGAGCTGCTGAACCTGGTGGGCTTGCGGCCTCAATTCGCGCAGCGCTACCCGCACGAGTTTTCGGGCGGCCAGCGCCAGCGCATCGGCATCGCCCGCGCGCTGGCGGTGGAGCCCAAGCTCATCGTCTGCGACGAGGCGGTCTCGGCGCTGGACGTTTCGGTGCAAGCGCAGGTGATCAACCTGCTGCAGGATCTGCAGCGGCAGCTGGGCCTGTCCTACCTGTTCATTGCGCACGACCTCGCGGTGGTCAAGCACATCGCCACCCGGGTGGCGGTGATGTACCTGGGCCGGGTGGTGGAAATTGGTGACAAGCGCCAGGTTTTTGCCGCGCCACGCCACCCCTACACCGAGGCCTTGCTGCAAGCCATTCCGCTCCCGTCGCCAGGGCCCAGGGTCGAACGCAAGCTGTTGGGCGGCGATGTGCCCAGCCCGATCCACCCGCCCAGTGGCTGCCATCTGCACCCGCGCTGCGCCTACGCACAGGCCATCTGTTCCCAGCAGGCCCCAACGCTCACGGGGGATCAACACCATGCGGTGGCATGCCACTTCCCGCTGAGCGCGCAGACCCATGCAACTGTCACGCCGTCCGCGCCCAGTGCCTCACGGCTGCGCATCGAACGACTGCAAGCCGCGTTTTCCACCCCGCCAGCCCGCTTGGGCTGATCTGTTCCTTGACCTTGTCCAACCCTTAAGAGATCGAAACATGAAACCTCGTACCCGGGCGCTCGCTGGCGCTGTACTTTTGTCGTTGATTCCGCTGGTCGGTCAGGCGCAAACGCTGCGCATCGGCCTGGCAGAAGATCCCGACATGCTGGATCCCACAATGGCGCGCACCTTTGTTGGCCGCATCGTGTTCTCGGCACTGTGCGACAAGCTGATCGACGTCGATGAAAAGCTCAACTACGTGCCGCAACTCGCCACCAGCTACCAGTGGTCGGCCGACGGCAAAGCCCTGACGATGAAGCTGCGCAGCGATGTCACGTTCCACGACGGTGAGAAGTTCGACGCCGCCGCCGTCAAGTTCAACATTGAGCGCCACAAGACGATGCAGGGCTCCAACCGCAGCGGCGAGCTGCGCCCGGTCACCAGCGTGGACGTGATCGACCCGACGACCGTGCGCCTCAACCTGAGCGCCCCCTTCACGCCCTTGCTGGCCTCGCTGGCCGACCGCGCCGGCATGATGGTGTCACCCAAGGCGGCGCAAAACAGCACCAACTTTGCCAGCGCACCGGTTTGCTCGGGCCCGTTCAAGTTTGTCGAGCGCGTGGCGCAAGACCGCATCGTGTTCGAGAAGTACGCGGGCTACTGGAACAAGGCCGCGATCCATTTCGACCGCGTCGTCTACACCCCGATCCCTGACGCCACCGTGCGCCTGGCCAACCTGCGCTCGGGTCAGCTCGACTTCATCGAGCGCGTGGCTTCGAGTGACATCGCCAAGCTGGCCACCGAGCCACGCTTCAAGGTCAGCAAGATCACCGAAATCGGCTACCAGGGCATCACCATCAACCTCGGCAAAAGCGACAAGGCACAAGCCAACCCGCTGGGCCGCGACAACCGTGTGCGCGAAGCGTTTGAGCTGTCGCTGGACCGCCAAGGCATCGTGCAGGTGGTGATGGACGGCGAAGCGGTGGCGGGCAACCAATGGGTGCCGCCTTCAAGCAGCTTCTACACCAAGAGCAACCCGGTGCCCCAACGCGACATCGCCAAGGCCAAAGCTTTGCTGAAAGAGGCGGGCGTCCCCAATCCGAGTTTCACGTTGATGACGCCCACCACGTCGGACGCGCAGAAGATCGCGCAGGTGGTGCAGGCCATGGCCAAGGAAGCCGGCTTTGATGTCAAGATTCAGTCAACGGAGTTCGCCACATCGCTCAACCTGGCCGACAAGGGCGACTTCGACGCCTATGTGCTGGCCTGGAGCGGACGTGCCGACCCAGATGGCAACGTCTACAGCTTTCTGGCCTGCAAGCAGCCGCTGAACTACTCGGGCTATTGCAAGCCCGAGGTCGATGCGCTGCTCAACGAAGCCCGCAGCAAACAGACGGTTGCCGATCGCCTGAAGGCTTATGAGCAGGTCAACAAGTTCGCTCAGAACGACAACCCCATCTTGTACCTTTACCACCGCAACTGGCTGTGGGCCTACAACGCGAAGTTGACGGGCGTGCGTGAAGTGCCTGATGGTTTGCCGCGTCTGGCTGGCCTGAAGTTGAACTGACTCCCAAGCGCCACCACCGCAGGTTCGAACGATGTTTGCATTCTTCATTCGCCGGCTGGTCACTGTGTTGCCCACACTGGTGTTCGTGTCCATGCTCATCTTCGGCCTGCAGCAGCTGCTGCCGGGCGATCCGGCGCAGATTCTGGCGGGTGAAGACCAAAACCCCGAACTGATCGCGCAGTTGCGCGAGAAAATGCACCTCGACAAGCCGCTGCCGGTCCAGTATGGCCACTGGATGGGTGGCGTGCTGCAGGGCGATTTGGGTGAGTCGGCACGCACCGGGCAACCGGTGCTGGAGCTGATCTTGCAAAAGTTGCCCGTCACCGTGCAACTGGCCTTCATGAGCATGCTGATTGCGCTGCTGATCAGCATCCCTGCCGGCATTGTTTCGGCTGTCAAACGCGGCAGTGTGTGGGACCACAGTGCCACTGTGTTTGGCCTGGCCGGTCTGTCGATGCCCAACTTCTGGCTCGGCATCCTGATGATTCTTTTTTTCTCGGTTGAGCTGGGGTGGTTGCCCGCCTCGGGTTACGTCAGCCCGTTCGAGAACCTGGGGGCCAACCTGGCCGCCATGATCATGCCGGCCATTGTGCTGGGCACCGGCATTGCCGCTGTGCTGATGCGCCACACCCGCAGCTCCATGTTGCAGGTGCTGGCCACCGACTATGTGCGCACCGCCCGGGCCAAGGGGCTGCGCGAGCGGGTGGTGGTGGGCAAGCATGCCCTGCGCAACGCCCTCACACCCGTCATCACGCTGGCCGCGCTGGAGCTGGGCACCTTGCTCTCAGGCGCGGTGCTGACCGAGCAGGTGTTTACCATACCCGGCTTCGGCAAACTCATCATCGACGCCGTGTTTAACCGCGACTACGCCGTCGTCCAGGGTGTTGTGCTGGTCACCGCCACCGCTTACATCCTGCTCAATTTGTTGGCTGACATGGCGTACTTTGTCTTCAACCCGCGCCTGCGGCACTGAACCCATGAGCACCTCGATCTCAGTTCCTCGGGTACAGGCCACCGAAGCAGGCCCTTGGCTGCGGGCCTGGCGCAAACTGCGCCGCAACCGCATCGGCATGTTTGGACTGCTGGTCGTCTTTGGCTTCGTGGCCATGGCCGTGTTGGCCCCGTGGATCGCCACGCACGACCCGATTGCCGCGAGCTGGAGCGCCATCCGCAAGCCGCCGAGCAGCCTGGCTTGGTTCGGCACCGACGAGCTCGGCCGCGATGTTTTTTCGCGGGTGGTCTGGGGCACGCGGGCTTCGCTGCTGGCGGGCGTGGTGTCGGTCACCATCGCACTGGCCTTGGGTGTGGCCATTGGCATGGTGGCGGGCTTTTTTGGCGGCCTTGTTGACGCGGTGATTTCACGCATCACCGACGCCTTCTTGGCCTGTCCTTTCCTGATCCTGGCCATCGCGCTGGCGGCCTTTCTGGGCCCCAGTCTGAGCAACGCCATGATCGCCATTGGCGTGTCGGCGGCACCGGTTTTTGTGCGTCTGACGCGGGCCCAGGTACTCACCATCAAGGTGGAGGACTACATTGAGGCTGCGCGAGCCGTGGGCTGCTCGCCCTTGCGCATCGCCACCTTTCACATCCTGCCCAACATCACAGCGCCGGTCATTGTGCAGTCCACACTGACGATTGCCAGCGCCATCATTGCCGAGGCCAGCCTGTCGTTCCTGGGCCTGGGCCAACAGCCGCCCGATCCGAGTTGGGGCAGCATGCTCAACACCGCCAAGAACTTCATGGACAACGCACCCTGGATGGCGATTTGGCCCGGCATTGCCATCTTTGCGCTGGTGCTGGCCTTCAACCTGCTGGGCGACGGCCTGCGCGACGCCCTCGACCCGCGCCATCGGTAACACCCTTTGGCTTTTTTTTCATGACAAGGGACAACATGAACTTCAACTGGACCAATCCTTACCCCACCGTTCGCAGCCCGCTGATGGCCCGCAACGTGGTGGCCACCTCTCACCCACTGGCATCGCAGGCGGGTCTGCGCATGCTGCTCAAAGGCGGTAACGCCATTGATGCGGCCATTGCTGCGGCCGCCGCGTTGACCATCGTCGAGCCCATCTCCAACGGCATCGGCAGCGACAACTTCGCCATCCTGTGGGACGGCGAGCAGCTCCATGGTTTGAACTCGTCGGGTGTGGCACCAGCGGCCTGGACACCCGAGTTCTTTCGCAAGAAACACGGCGATGCCATACCCCTGCGGGGCTGGGACACGGTGACGACACCGGGCGCGGTGGCGGGTTGGGTGGCGCTATCGGAACGCTTCGGCAAACTGCCTTTTGCCGACCTCATGGAGCCCGCCATCGAACTGGCCGAGCGCGGCCATGGCGTGGGGGTCATCGTGGCCGATAAATGGGCGCGCCAGGTGTCGGCGCTTCAGAACCAGCCAGGCTACGCCGAGGCTTTTCTTCCCCGCGGGCGCGCACCGCTGGCCGGCGAACGCTTTGTGTTTGCCGAGGCAGGCGCCACCCTGCGCAAGATCGCTGAGAGCAAGGGCGAAACCTTCTACCGCGGCGAAATCGCCGAAAAACTGGTGGCCCACGCTGCGGCCAACGGCGGCAGCATGACGCTGGCCGATCTGGCGGCCCACGCCCCCGAGTGGGTGACACCCATTCAAAAGGATTTCGCTGGCCACACCCTTCACGAAATTCCACCCAACGGCCAGGGCATCGCCGCTCTGATGGCACTCGGCATGCTTGACAAAATGGGCCTAGGCGACATGCCGATGGACAGCGTCGAGTCGCAACACCTGCAGATCGAAGCCATGAAGCTGGCCTTTGCCGACACCTACCGCTGGGTGGCCGACGAGCGCTACATGACCGAGGTAACCACAGCCGAGCTGCTGAGCAACAGCTACCTGAGCGAGCGGGCCAAGCTCATCCGCACCGATCGCGCGGGCACTTTTGCCCACGGCACGCCACCCAAAGGCGGCACCATTTACCTCACAGCAGCCGATGAAAGCGGTCGCATGATCAGCTTCATCCAGTCCAACTACATGGGCTTTGGCAGTGGCATCGTGGTGCCGGGCACGGGGGTCAGCCTGCAGAACCGCGGCCACGGCTTCACGCTCCAGGACGGTCATCCCAACCAGGTGGCGCCAGGCAAGCGCCCGTTCCACACCATCATTCCCGGCTTCCTGACCAAGGATGGCAAGCCCCAGATGAGCTTTGGCGTGATGGGCGGCAACATGCAGCCGCAAGGGCACTTGCAGACGCTGGTGCGCATGCTGGTTCACAAGCAGCAGCCACAGGCCGCCTGCGACGCACCGCGCTGGAAAGTGGGCGATGGCCTGAACGTTGACTTCGAGTCCACCATGTCGCGCGAGCTGGTCGATGGTCTTAAAAACCTGGGGCACCAGTTCACCCCCACCGCAGACAACTACATGGACTTCGGCAGCGGCCAGTTCATCTGGCGCCTGACCGATGACATGGCCGACGGCTATGTTGCCGCCAGCGATTCGCGCCGGGACGGCCAAGCTGTGGGTTATTGAGTCAGCCCATCGCAGCGCGCCCGAAGAGGCGCGCTACACCACGCGCTCGCAGCGTCCCTGCGCCGTGGCAAAACCTCGGAAGTCGCTGCTCCAGCGCTGGGCCGCCACGTCCACCTGGATGCGCTCGTTGTCCAGCGCGGTGAGGATCAGCGTGTCTTGAATCGAAAAGCTGTAGACCGGCTGGCCGTCGATCGCCACCTCGCGAATACGCCGCTGGTCGTAGGCCACGGTGACCATGCGCGCCCAGGTGGCGCGGGTGGGCATGTAGACGGCGTCACACACCAGCGTGACGGTGCCTGTGGCGGGCGGTGCTGACTGGCCCTGCTTGGCTGGCTCAGCAGCGCCGACCGGCAGTGCACCGAGGCAGGCCAACAACAGGCCAGCCCAGCGCTTCACGCTGCGTCGTCCTGCTGGGCGGCCAGGCGCTCACTCTTCCAATACACATCGTCGCCGCCATGCATGCGGTTGAGCACGCGGGACAGCACAAACATCAGGTCGCTCAGGCGGTTGAGGTACTGGCGCGGCGCATCCTTGATCGCTTCTTCATTGCCCAACCCAACCACGGCGCGCTCGGCGCGGCGCGCCACGGTGCGGCAAACATGGGCGATGCTGGCGGCGCGGGTGCCGGCTGGCAAGATGAATTCTTTGAGCCGTGGCAAGTCCTTGTTGTGCGCTTCCAGTGCCTCGTCCAACGCGGCGACCGCTTCGGGTTTGAGCAACTCAAAGCCGGGAATGGACAGCTCGCCACCCAGGTTGAACAGCTGGTGCTGAACTTCCACCAGCAGCGTGCGCACGCCCTCGGGCAGTTCTTCGCAAAGCAAAACCCCAAGGTTGGAATTGAGCTCGTCCACTTCGCCCATCGCGTGCACGCGCAGGCTGTTTTTGGACACGCGGGTGTTGTCGCCCAGGCCGGTGGTGCCGGCGTCGCCGGTGCGGGTGGCGATTTGTGAAAGTCGATTGCCCATGAATAGCTCGCTGAAAAAATTCGGAAAGGAAAGTGGGAAGGCTGAAAAGACATTGTGCGCGATTCACACCACTCAACCAGCGGTGCTGTGGTGTGACCTTGCCCAGCCCGCTGTCACGCCAGCCTGTCAAGGCCCTTGCCGACGACCCAGCTCAGACCGAATGAAGGGGGCATCGGCTTTGGCCGGGGCAAGGATTTTTTGTCCGGCTGACAGTCGCGGCATTGCCGCTCGCCACGGGGATAGGAGATCGGGAATCGGGAAACGGCGATCGGGGTGATCCCGGAAGGGATCCGCGCCGCCTGGTTTTTGTGGGCTTTGCCAGGGGTGGGCGCTACACTGATTGGATTGCTTGTTCGCTTTCAGGAGTCTGCCATGAACGCCCCCGCCACCCTCGCCCACCTCACGCCCGAGCTGCACCTGCGCGCGGTGCCCGCCGAGCTGATTCAGGCGTTGCAGATGCGCTTCGGCGCCCAGTGCTCCACCGCGCAGGCGGTGCGCGACCAGCACGGGCGAGACGAGTCGGCGTTCAGCGTGCCGCCACCGGCCGCCGTGGTGTTTGCCGAGAGCACGCAAGACGTGGCCGACGCGGTGAAACTGGCCGCCGCGCACCGCGTGCCGGTGATTCCGTTTGGTGTCGGCTCCTCGTTGGAGGGTCATTTGCTGGCGGTGCAAGGCGGCATCAGCATTGATGTGAGCCGCATGAACCGCGTGCTCGCGGTGCAAGCCGAAGACCTCACCGTGACGGTGCAAGCCGGCGTGACCCGCTTGGCGGTGAACGCTGCCGTAAAAAGCGAAGGCCTGTTCTTCCCAATCGATCCGGGTGCGGACGCGTCCATCGGCGGCATGGCCGCCACCCGCGCCAGCGGCACCAACGCGGTGCGCTACGGCACCATGCGCGAAAACGTGCTGGCGCTGGAAGTGGTCACCGCCAGCGGCGAGGTCATTCGCACCGGCACCCGCGCCAAGAAGAGCAGCGCCGGTTACGACCTCACCCGACTGATGGTGGGCAGCGAAGGCACGCTGGGCGTGATCACCGAGGTCTCGCTCAAGCTGTATCCGCTGCCCGAAGCGATTTCGGCCGCCACCTGTTCGTTTCCGACCATTGAGGCGGCTGTGCGCTGCGTCATTCAAACCATCCAGCTCGGGGTGCCGATCGCGCGCTGCGAGCTGATCGACGCTGGCACGGTGCGCATGGTCAACGCCCACAGCAAACTTGGGCTGCGCGAAGAACACATGCTGCTGATGGAGTTTCACGGCTCACCGGCCAGCGTGAAAGAACAAGCCGAAACGGTGCAGGAAATCGCGGCGGATTTCGGCGGTCAGTCGTTTGAATGGGCGACCACACCCGAGGAGCGCACCCGGCTGTGGACCGCTCGGCACAACGCCTATTTCGCCGCGATCCAGAGCAAGCCGGGCTGCCGCGCGATCTCCACCGACACCTGCGTGCCCATCAGCAAATTGGCCGACTGCCTGCTCGACTCGGTGGCCGAGGCCGACGCCTCCGGCCTGCCCTACTTCCTGGTCGGCCACGTGGGCGATGGCAACTTCCATTTCGGCTACCTGATCGATCCCGAGAACCTGCAAGAGCGCCAGATCGCCGAGGAGCTGAACCACAAGCTGGTGAGCCGAGCGTTGGCGCTGGAAGGCACCTGCACCGGCGAGCACGGCGTGGGTCTGCACAAAATGGACTTCCTGCTGACCGAGGCGGGCGTCGGCGCGGTGGACATGATGCGCGCCATCAAGCACGCGCTCGACCCGCACAACATCCTGAATCCAGGCAAGATTTTCAGGCTCTGAATCCGACAGACCAAGCGCCATGGGCTCTGGGTCTGATGTGCCGCCCACGTTTGGTTGCCGGGCACACAGTGGAACCCAGATCGCTCAGCGGGCCGTTGCACGCAACCTGTCGATCAAGCCATTGAGTGCGTCGAGCGAGCCGAACTGGATTGCGATCTCGCCCAGCTCCTCAAAGCGGCCGTGGCGCTTGACGCGCTTTTTCACCCGCACCTCGACCTCAGCGGTCAGCAAATCGGCCAGCTCCTCTTCAACCCGGCGAACGTCGCGCGACTTCTCCTTTTTCAGCTTTTGGGGGGAAAGCTCAAATTCAGCACTCAGTTTTTTGACCAGGCTTTCGGCTTCGCGGACCGACATTTTCTTGCCCGCGATTTGGTTGCCGGCGGTGATCTGGGTCGCTTTGTCCAGCGTCAACAAAGCGCGCGCGTGGCCCATGTCGAGATCACCCGCCATCAGCATGGTCTGCACCGGCTCCGCCAGTTGCAGCAAGCGCAGCAGGTTGCTCGCCGCACTGCGCGAGCGCCCCACCGCCTGCGCAGCCTGTTCGTGAGTGAGCCCAAACTCTTTCACCAACCGCTGCAAACCCTGAGCCTCTTCCAGCGGATTCAGGTCTTCGCGCTGCATGTTCTCGATCAGCGCCATGGCCGCAGCGGCCTCGTCGGGCACGTCGCGAACCAATACCGGCACGCTGTCCAGCCCAGCCAGTCGGGACGCACGGAAGCGCCGCTCGCCCGCGATGATCTCGTACTTGCCCGCGTTGTTGCCCTGCATCAGCCGCCGCACCAGAATAGGCTGCATCACGCCCTGGGCCTTGATCGACTCGGCCAGTTCGTAGAGCGCGCCCTCGTCCATGTGGATGCGCGGCTGGTACTGGCCAGCCACCAGCTCGGTGAGCGGCAGGCTGCTGGGAACGGCACTGGCACGGCCGTTTTCCTGCGCATCGGGCGAGGCGGCCTCGGCCACTTTGGGCCCCAGCAGGGCTTCGAGTCCACGGCCTAGGCCTTTGGGTTTTTTGGTTGCCATGGGTGTTCTCAAATGTCTTGGTCGGTGTAACCAGCTTCGTGCTGATGGCGGATGCGCAAGACCTGCACGCGCTGACGCGCCGGGTCGAACAGGTAAGTGGCGAGGTAGCCACCTCTGCCTCGGCTGATGATGAGTTCGCGCAAACCATCCCCAACAGGTCGGCCCACACCGGGTTGGTGGGTGAGCACCGCCAAGCCATGGAGCACGAAGCCCATCAGCTCAGCAGCGAGCGGATCGCCCACTTCCCAGAGAAACGCTTCGAGCCGCACCAGATCGTGCTGCGCCTCGGGGCTGAATTGCAGGTCGATCACGGGCGCTCAAGCCAGTTTCTTAGGTACCAGAGGCACCGGGCGCTCGCCCCGACCAGCGCGAAACTCAGTCATCTTGCGGAAGTAATCTTTCACCTCGTCCCAATCGTGACCCAAGCCGGTTTCGTTCATGTCGTGCAAGGCATTGAGCGAGTCCCGATGAAACCGCTCCCGCAGCCTCGATCGCTCAGCCGAGTCGGCCAAGGTCTTGACCATATAAGCGTGGCTGCTCATGCCCAGCTTCTTCGCGTCTTCGTCGATCGCGGCCTTGAGTTCAGCGGGGAGTTTAAGACTGGTGGCGATGGTGGACGGCATAGCGGTCTCCTTGGGTAGTCAGGTTTGACTACTGATTAATTTATCATGCATTAGGTGTTTCCACTGGCTATTTGACATTCCCTGTCCGCATGTCTACTTCGTATGCTGCTGTCCCAGTTTCATCTCTGTAATGTGCGTACAAGCCACGGTGTACCGGTCTCCACCCAGAGCGACTGCGCCGGTGACATCAGCGCAAAGTTGTCCCTGCATATTGATCATCGCAGCCAAGGCGTTTTTTGACTCGGTACTCAGACCACCTTTCGGTTGAACTGATTCCCGTTGTTCTTGCGGTTTTTCAATGCAATTCGCAAGCAGGAGGAGCAGCGTGATTGACACAATCCAGCCAAAACGTTTCGGCGTCAGCCAAGGGTTTGCATTGATGGACGTGTTTCTGCTTAAAAAATGGTTTGTCCGTTTACTGATTGCTGTCTAAACCGATCAATTCATGGAGCTTCAGCAACCCCTCCGGCCAGTCGCCTAGCCCAGTTTCCGCGTTGATATGTCCCGAGTCGCCTAGATCGACAAAGTGCGAGCCCCAGACCTGGGCCATGGCTTGAGCGCGCTCGAAGGCGCAATACGGGTCGTTGCGGCTGCCCACCAGCACGCTGGTAAAAGGCAGCGCCTGCATGGCGATGGGCGACCAGCTGGGCAGCACACCGCGCAGGGCCTCACGCTCGGTGTCACCCGGCGCCACCAGCAGCGCAGCCTTGACCCGGTGGGTGTTCTGAGAGTGCGCGGCCCAGGCGGCGGTGAGCACGCAGCCCAGGCTGTGGGCCACCAACACCACCGGGCCGTCGCAGCCCAGCACCACATCTTCCAGTCGCGCCATCCAATCGCCGCGCTTTGGCGCCATCCAGTCGTGTTGGTCAACCCGGCGGTAGCCGTGCAAAGTTTCCCAGCGGCTTTGCCAGTGGTCAAGCCCGCTGTTTTGCCAGCCAGGCAGGATGAGAACGTTCTCGGGTTTCACGTGAAACACCGCACTCACGGCTTTTCGAGACGAGCCACGATCTCGCGAGCAAACGCAATGAACGCTTGGCTGCCTTTGGCGCCCGGGTCAAAGACCACGCCAGGCAAGCCATAACTAGGGGCCTCCGCCAAACGCACATTGCGCGGGATCGCGGTGTCGAACACTTTGTCGCCAAAATGGGTCTTGAGCTGGTCGCTCACCTGTTGTTGCAGGGTGATACGGGGGTCGAACATCACGCGCAACAGACCAATGACCTGAAGGTCGGGGTTGAGGTTGGCGTGCACCTGCTTGATGGTGTTGACAAGATCGGTCACGCCTTCGAGCGCAAAGTATTCGCACTGCATCGGCACGATCACGCCGTGGGCCGCGCACAGGCCGTTCAGCGTGAGCAAAGACAGGGAGGGCGGGCAATCGATCAAAATGAAATCGAATGCATCGCGCGTTTCAGCCAACGCGGTCTTGAGCCGCTTTTCGCGTTGCTCCAACTCCACCAGTTCGATCTCGGCGCCGGCCAGCTCGCGGTTGGCGCCCAGCACCTGATAACCGCAGGCTTCAGATTTCACCGACGCTTCGGCCACGCTGGCGGACCCCAGCAACACGTCGTACACCGACAGCGCCATGGCCCGCTTGTCCACACCCGAGCCCATGGTGGCGTTGCCCTGCGGGTCCAGATCAACCATCAGCACGCGCTGGCCGATCTTGGCGAGACTGGCAGCCAGATTGACGGTGGTGGTGGTCTTGCCCACCCCCCCCTTTTGGTTCGCAATACAAAAAATCTTGGCCATCTGGTGTTGTGGGTTTATTTGGAGATGGCCAGCTTGATGCCAAAGCCGATCAGGAAAATGCCTGCACTCTTCTCCAACACCCGACCGATTCGAGGGTTGGCGCGCATGCGCTCGGCGAGAAAATGCGTCAGCAAGGTGGCGCCCAAGCCATACACAAAGGTCAGCACCGCCACGGTTGCTGCCATGGCGCCAAACGTGATGAGGCCTTGGTGCCGCGCTGGGTCGACGAACAGCGGAAAGAAGGCCATGTAGAACACGATGGCCTTGGGATTCAGCAAGGTGATGGCGAGCGCTTGCTGGAAGTACCGGCGCGGACGGATATTGAGCACGGGTGCGTCGCCAGGCTCGGCGGTGAGCAGCTTCCAGCCCAGCCAAGCGAGGTAGACCGCGCCCAACCATTGCACCGCATAAAAGGCAGGCGGATAGGTCGCAAGCAAGGTAGCGACACCCGCCACCGCCAGCCACATCAGCACCTGGTCCCCAGCGATCACACCCAGCGTGGCCGCCAAACCGCCGCGAACACCGCCCTTGCTGGTGGAGGTGATCAGCGCCAGATTGCCTGGGCCGGGAATGGCCAGAAACAGAACGATGGCGGCCACGAAAGCGCCGTAATCTGCAATGCCGAACATGGAATTTTCCGCTGGGTGAGGGATGGGAGTTTACGTGAGGCGCGCCACGCCGCTGTCGGATTCAGGCTTCGCGGGGCCTAAGCCAGACGATGCAGCGTTCGGCGTCCAGCCCCGGCACTGCCAAAGGTTCCACGTGAAACATGTCGACGTCATCCGTCAGCGCAGCGATTTCCTCAGCCGGGTGCTTGCCCTTCATGGCCATCCAGACGCCGCCGGGTTTGAGCGCAGCCTTGGACCAAGTGGTGAAGTCGGTCAGCGAGGCAAACGCGCGCGAGCAGACCACATCAAAGCCACCGTCCTCTTCAGTCCCAAGCGACTCCACCCGAGCGTGAAGACCTCGAAGGTTGGGTAACTTCAGCGTGGCCGCAGCCTGCTGAATGAACGCGGCCTTCTTGCCGACCGTATCGACACAACTCACCGCGATTTCGGGGCAGGTGACAGCGATCACCACGCCCGGTAAGCCACCGCCCGATCCCACGTCGAGCAGTCGGGCCGTCTCTCCACCGGTATGACGCCTCAGCGGCGCGACTGCCGCCAAGCTGTCAAGCAGGTGGTGGGTCAGCATCTCGGTGGGCTCACGCACAGCGGTGAGGTTGTAAACGCGGTTCCACTTTTGCAGCAGATCCAGATATGCCAGGAGTTGATCGACCTGATCTGCGGCGAGCGTCAGCCCGAGCTGGTCAAGCCCAACCTGCAGTTGCTCGCGCATCAAGCCGCCACCGAAACCGTTGAGGCCTCAGGCGTCAGCGTGGCAAACCCCTTGAAGCCACCCTTCTTCAGGTGGATCAACAGCAGCGAAATGCTGGCCGGGGTGATGCCCGAGATGCGCGCCGCTTGACCCAGGGTTTCGGGCCGGTGCTTGGCCAGTTTCTGCCGCGCCTCAAACGAAAGGGCCGCGACCTGCAGGTAGTCCAGATCGGCTGGCAGCTTGAGCCCTTCGAAATGCACCGAGCGTTCTACCTCGGTTTTTTGCCGGTCGATGTAGCCAGAATACTTGGCGGCAATCTCCACCTGCTCCACCACCGGCGCCAGCAGATCGCCCAATGTTTCACGTGAAACGTCTGGACTGGTGTGTTGCGCGCTGTTCATGCCGACCAGCTCGGCGTAACCCACGCCGGGGCGGCGCAGCAGGTCAAACAGGTTGTGCTCGTGCTCGATCGCCTTGCCCAGCACCCGCTCGCTCTCGGCAGTGGGCAGGTTGCGCGGGTTCACCCAGGTGGCCTTGAGGCGCTCGGTTTCACGCGCCACCGCATCGCGCTTGCGGCTGAAGGCGTCCCAGCGGGCGTCGTCGACCAAGCCCATGCGGCGCCCAGCCTCGGTGAGGCGCATGTCGGCGTTGTCTTCGCGCAGCTGCAGCCGGAACTCAGCGCGGCTGGTGAACATGCGGTAAGGCTCGGTCACGCCCTGGGTCACCAGATCGTCGACAAGCACGCCCAGATAGGCCTCGTCACGTCGAGGCAGCCAAGACGCTTCGCCCCTCACCTGCAAGGCCGCATTCAGTCCGGCAAACAAGCCCTGGGCAGCAGCTTCCTCGTAGCCGGTGGTGCCGTTGATCTGGCCGGCGAAGAAAAGGCCAGCGATCTGCTTGGTCTCGAAGCTGTTTTTGAGTGAGCGCGGGTCGAAAAAGTCGTATTCGATCGCGTAACCCGGGCGCAAGATATGCGCATTTTCCAGCCCCGCCATGCTGCGCACCAGCTGGAGCTGGATGTCAAACGGCAGGCTGGTGGAGATGCCGTTGGGATAGACCTCGTGCGTAGTCAAGCCCTCGGGCTCCAGGAAAATCTGGTGGCTGTCTTTGTCGGCGAAGCGGTTCACCTTGTCTTCCACGCTCGGGCAGTAGCGCGGTCCCACGCCTTCGATCTGGCCGGTGAACATGGGGCTGCGGTCGAAGCCGGAACGGATGATGTCGTGCGTGCGCGCGTTGGTGTGGGTGATCCAACACGGCACTTGCTGCGGGTGCATCTCTACCCCACCATGGGCATGCGCCATAAAGCTGAACACGGGCACCGGCTGCTTGGCGTTCATGCCGCCAGGCATGCCGTCCCCAGGCTGCTCGGCGCACTTGGCATAGTCGATGCTGCGGCCGTCGAGACGCGGCGGCGTGCCGGTCTTGAGTCGGCCCTGTGGCAGCTTCAGCTCTTTCAGCCGGGCTGACAGGCTGATGGCTGGCGGATCGCCAGCGCGGCCAGCGGCGTGGTTGTTCAGGCCTACATGGATCTTGCCATCGAGAAACGTGCCGGCGGTCAGCACCACGGTGCGGCTGCGAAAGCGAATACCGATCTGCGTGACCGCGCCCACCACCCGGTCGCCCTCCACCATCAAATCGTCCACCGCCTGCTGGAACAGCCACAGGTTGGGCTGGTTCTCCAGCGTGCTGCGAATCGCGGCCTTGTAGAGCATGCGGTCGGCCTGAGCGCGGGTGGCGCGCACGGCGGGGCCTTTGGAGCTGTTGAGGATACGGAACTGAATGCCGCCCTCGTCGGTGGCCAGCGCCATGGCGCCACCCAGCGCGTCCACCTCTTTCACCAGATGCCCCTTGCCGATGCCGCCGATGCTGGGGTTGCAGCTCATCTGGCCCAGGGTTTCGATGTTATGGGTGAGCAGCAGCGTGGTGCATCCCATGCGCGCAGCGGCCAGCGCGGCCTCGGTGCCGGCATGACCACCGCCCACCACGATCACATCAAATTCTTGAGGATACAACATCACAGCACTCCAGGACGGCCTTGCGGCGCCCAATACATCACTGCGGCGCCGCTGTTTGTTTCACGTGAAACATCGGCAACACCACACCACCGCCGAAGGCGGAAAACCCAAGATTCTCCCACCTTTGCCTGCATATGCCCAATAAAGTAGCACTTTGGTGACGGACAATGTCACCATGAACACGCCCATTCCCCTCCTCGTCTTCGCGGGCAGCACCCGCGCCCAATCCTGGAACCGCAAGCTGGCCAACGCTGCGGCCAACATGGCCACGGCTGGCGGCGCCCAAGTCACCCACATTGAACTGGCCGACTTTGATGTGCCGATCTACGACGCCGACCTAGAGGCCAAGGGCACGCCACACGACGTGGTACGCCTGAAAGAGATTTTTTATGCCCATCCGGCTTGGCTGATCTGCTCGCCCGAGTACAACGGCAGCTACACAGCGCTGCTGAAGAACACCATCGACTGGGTCTCTAGCCCCATCAAAGACGACCCTGTCTGGGCCAGTGGCACCAAACCGTTCGCTGGCAAGGTGGTGGGTTTGCTCGCTGCCTCGCCCGGCGCCCTGGGTGGGCTGCGCAGCCTGAGTCACCTCACGCCGCTGCTCATCAATTTGCAGTGCTGGGTGGCACCCAAGCAGTTCGCTTTGTCCAAGGCCCACGAGGCTTTCGACCCTGACGGCCAGCTGTCCCTGGAGGCGGCTCGCACCCAAGCGAAGGCGGTGGTTGATCAGGTGCTGTGGGCGACGCGGCAGTTCCAGAAAACCTGACGGGCCGATGATTTGCCGCCCAGGCTGCGCGGCCTGCTGCATCGCGCCCTCGATCAGCAGCGCCATGCCCGGCCTGCCGCAAGGCAAGCCGGCTGGCATGCCCTGCCCCCACCTCGACGGCGCGCTGCGCTGCCGCCTGTTTGGGCAGCCCGAGCGGCCAGCCGTGTGTCGCTCGCTGTCAGCCAGTGCGGAGATGTGTGGCGGCACGCGGGAATACGCACTGCATTTTCTGGAGCGGCTGGAGCACGCGACCCGACCATGAAGAAGGCCCGTATCTACGGGCCTTTTGCATAAGAGGATGGCGGGTCATAAGAAGGTGACTTCCACGCGCCCGTGCCGTGGAGCCACTTGCGCCAAGCCACTGGCTTTTCCTCGGGAGGAACAGCCAGGCAGCGCCGGGCGTTACTGCTTCACCGCCTCCACCTGCACCAGCAGACGCACGTCCTTCGGGATGCCCGGTACGCCATAGCCCATACCGAAGGCAGTGCGGTCCAGCACACCTTCAAAATCGCCACCACAAACCTCGCGCTTCAGCCGAGGGTGCTCGAAGCAATTGAACCGGTTGGCCTTGAGCGTGAGCGGCTGGGTTTTGCCCAGCAGCGTGAACTGCCCTTGTACCTCGGCCACCTGGTCGCCGTTGAAGACGAACTTGTCGGAGACGAAGCGCGCCTTGGGATGCTGGGCGACGTCGAAGAAATCGGCGCTTTGCAGGTGCTTGTCGAAGGCGGCGGTGCCGGTGTTGATCGAGCTGGGCTCGAAGCTGATGTCCACCTTGCCTGTTTTGGCGGCGCGATCGAAGCTGACGGTGCCCTCTTTCCTGTCAAAGCGGCCTCGGTTCATCGAGGTGCCGAAATGGCTCACTTCGAAGGTCACAAAGGTGTGGGTCGGGTCGATGGCGTAGTCGGCGGCCTGGGCGAGCCCGGCGGTGGACAAGGCGGCGGTGGCGGCCAACAAGGTGAGAGCAAGGCGCATAAGAGATCTCCTGGGTTTGAAAAAGGGAACGGGGCAACTCAGAGCTTGGGGATACCGGTGAGCGTGAACCGGAAGTTCACCTGCACCGCGTCGGCCACCATCGAGGTGTCGGACCACTCCTGGTCACCGATCCGAAAGGTGAGGCGCTTGATGGGAAAGCTGCCGGTGGCCACAGTCTGCGCGCCTGTCTGCGCCAGCGTCACCGGCACCACCACCTCGCTGCTCAAGCCCTTGATGGTCAGCTTGCCGGCCACCTCGAAGCGGGTGGCATCCAGCCGCTTGACCGAGGTGGACTGGAAGTTGGCCTTGGGGAATTGCGCCACCGCGAACCACACCGGTTTGGGCAGCTCGGCATCGGTCTCGCGATCGCCCAGCGTGGCGCTGCCCATGTCCACATTGAATGCGATGCTGGCAGCGGCGGGTTTGGCCGGGTCGAACGCGAGCTTGGCATCGAAGGTTTTGAACTTCCCGGAGACAGGAACACCCATCTGTCGGCTCACAAAGGTGATCTCACTTTGCGCGAGCAGAAGCTGCTGCGCCGACACCGCAAACGGCACCAAGCTGGCGGCAAACAGCGTGGCAGACCAGAAAAATGAACGCATCGGAACTCCTGGGAAAAAAAGGGGGAGGGGCAGCAGCCGGCAATCAGGCTCGAACACGGCCAAAGCCCATGCGCGACAACAAACCATCCCGATCGACAAAATGGTGTTTGAGCGCAGCGACCACATGGATGACCACCAGACCCGCCAGCGCATAGGCTGCATAACGGTGGACCGGTTTGAGCCAACCCGCCAGCGTTTCGTTCACCGGCACCCAGTCGGGCAAGGGCCACACACCAAACACCACCAGAGGGAACCCGCTGGCCGAGCTGTAGGCCCAGCCGAGCAGCGGCACCGCAAAAAACAGGACATAAAGCCCCACATGCGCAGCCCCACGGGCGCGCCGCTGCCAGGGCGGCATCGTGCCCAGCACCCCGGCGGGCAATTGGGGCGGTGGGCTCGCCAGCCGCCACAAAAGCCGCACCAAAGAGAGTGTGAGCACCACCACACCAGCCCACTTGTGCCAGTTGTAAAGCTTCAGCCGCAGGGGAGAAAACGGCAGGTCCGCCATGTACAGCCCCACGGCAAACATGCCCACCAGCAGCAGCCCCAGCAGGGCATGCAGCACACGGGCCAACAGGTGATAGCGCACAACCGCGGGGTTCATAGGCGCAGTTTAGGCAAACCCGCCTGGCTGCTGACCCAATGCGCTTGAATCCCTTGTTCAAAAATTTTGAACGAGCAGCCCCAATGGGTTCGCCCATGACATCCGTCAAATGGCTTTGGTCGCTTGAGTTCCACAACGAAGCACACGGTTTGAATTGCCACCTTGCAAACAAAGTGCGCAGGCAATCGCAGCGCCACCCGCAAAGCACCAGACCGCGTCAACCCCGTTTTCAACCAAGAGGTTTCCCCATGACCAAGAACGTTGGCGGCATCGACCGCACCATTCGCGTCACACTCGGGCTGGCCCTGATCGCCGCTGCTGCCAGCGGTACCGTGGGCGTGTGGGGCAATGTGGGCGTGGTGCCGCTGCTCACCGGCCTGATGGGCTGGTGCCCGCCCCACGCCCTGCTCGGCCTCAACAGCTGCGCCGTCAAGCGCAAGTAACCTGCGTCGCCAGCCGCCATCAGGCAGCAGCACCAGGCGGGGCAGCCCGCTCATTCACAAACGCGGCCATGCCGTCGAGCACAGTGCGCAGCCGCTGCAACTCCCGCGAGCCATCCAACCGGCTCGACCACCCCGCCACTCGGGCCACCCGGCGAAGCCGAGGCAGCAGGTGCGCGAGAAACGCCCCCAAATCGGGCCGCTGCCCGGTGACAACGGGGTGGGCCTGCAACGCATTGTCGTAAGCACTCAGCACCAGGCAGACAGCATTCGCCCCCAGCGGTTGCAAATGGTGCGACAGCGAAAACAGCAGCTGCAGCGCGTCGTACAGCTGCACCGTGGGCAAGGGCATGCCGGGCAGCAGCGGCTCCTCAAAATCGAGCCGTGCAAAACGCTCGCCGTCCCAGGTGATGTTGCGAATTTGGGCGCCACCATGCCAATGACCCCGCGCATGAAACGCCGCCAGGTCTGCACTCGCAGCACACATGGTGGCAAGGCGCTGCGCATCGGGCTGCTCCGACAGCACATGGGCCAAGGTCGGCCCGATGTCACTGGTGACCAGTGAGTGGCCATCGAACGCGATCACTGGGGGCACCGCCTCGCCCGCTGCGGCCAACGAAAGCAGGCGTTCGTGCTCAAACGCCAGCAGCCCGCGCGCATCGGTCTGGCGCACCGCGTGCCACGGCACGGGCACACCCAACCAGTGGGCAAACAACCAGATCCCCAATGACTGCCCGCGGCTGCGCAGCGGCCGCTCGGCGGACTTGGTCCAGGTTTTGGGTGAGGTGGGCAGGTGGGGTGGGCTCAAGGTCCCGGATTATCCGGGACGCACAGCGCCGCAGCCGCACCGCTTCACACCCCGTCGGCGTAGCGCGCCAACTCCCATTCGCTGACCTGGCCGGCGTAAGCGTCCCACTCGATGCGCTTGAGGCCAAGCCACTGTTCGCAAAACGCCGCGCCCACCGCTTCCCGCAGGCTGGTGTCTGCCTGCAACGCCTCGATCGCTGCCAGCAGGTCGCGCGGCAAGCGGGGTGGCATCGGCTCGCCACGGGCGGCGCGCTGGTACAGGTCTTCGCCACAAGGCTCGGGCGGCGCCAGCTCGCGATCGATGCCATCCAGCCCTGCCGCCAAAGTGCCCGCCAGCGCCGCGTACACGTTGCAAGCGGCGTCGGGCAGCCGCCATTCGAGTCGACCGGCCACGCTGCGCAGCAGGCAGGTGCGGTTGTTGTCGCCCAACGCGGCCCACACCGGCGACCAGGTGGTGCCCGAGGCGCTAGCGCTGCTGGCCAGGCGCTTGTAGCTGTTGACGGTGGGCGCGCACAGGGCCGACAACGCAGGCGCATGCGCCAGCAAGCCAGCGGCGAACCAATGCCCCAAATCGCTCAAGCCCAGCGCGCACGCGTCATTGGCCATCAAGGGGCTCCCACTGGCATCGGTCAGACTCAGGTGAAAGTGCAGGCCGCTGCCGGGCGCATGGGCCAGCGGCTTGGGCATGGTGGAAAACACCAAGCCGTGTTGCTGCGCCACCGCATGGGCGGTGAATTTGAACAGCTGGTAGCGGTCGGCAGCGGCCAGCGCGTTGTCGTGGCGGTAATTGATTTCATACTGACCACAGGCGTCCTCGTGGTCGATTTGCTCCAATTGGAAACCCAGCGCGCCCAAGTGACGCCGCATGGCATCGAGAAAGCCCATGTTGCGGCCAATCGCCTGCAGGTCGTAAGACGGCTTGTCCAGCCGGTCTTGCGCGTCGGCCACCACCCAGCGTCCATCGGCGCCTCGGCGCAGCAGGAAAAACTCCGGCTCGATGCCCACCCACAGCGTCCAGCCGCGTTCGAGCAGGCGATTGAGCTGGCGTTTGAGCAGCTGGCGCGAGTCTGTGTCCAGCGGCTCGCCACCGGCAAATCCGTCGCACACCGCATGCGCCACGCCGGGCATGAAAGGCAGTGGCCGCAAGCTCTCGAGCACCACGCGGCCCATGTACTCGCTGCGTGGGCCGAACCGTGGCAGGCCGGTGCCCCAGATGCTGGGGCCGGAGAAACCGGCGCCGATGGCCACCGCATTGGCCAGCGCCGACAGGGGAAGCAACTTGCCCTTGGGTGCGCCATGCAGGTCGGTGAACGTCGCCAGCACCGAATGCACCCCCTGACTTTCCAGCCAGCGGGTGCGCTCGTCCAGGGTCAAACAAGCACCTCAGCCAGCGCAGCGTCGATCACGTCCAGACCTTCGTCGAACACCGCGTCTTCGATGGTGAGCGGAAACAGGAAGCGGATCACGTTGCCATAAACGCCACAGGTCAGCAGCAGCAGCCCGCGCTTCAAAGCGGCAGCCTGCACCTTTTTGGTGGTGTCGGCATCGGGCGCGCCGGTGGCATCGACGAATTCGCAGGCCACCATGGCCCCCAGGCCGCGCACATCGCTGATGTGTTTCGACTTGGCTTGCACCGCTTTGAGGCGTGCCACCAACGCGTCGCCCAGCTTTTGTGCGCGCTCGGGCAGCCGCTCCTCGACCATCACATCGAGCACAGCATGCGACGCCGCGATTGCCAGCGGGTTGCCCGCGTAGGTGCCACCCAGCCCACCCGGTGCGGGCGCGTCCATGATCGCCGCCTTGCCGCACACCGCTGAAAGCGTGGTGCCGCCAGCCAAGCTCTTGGCCAGCGTCATCAGATCCGGGCTCACGCCGTAGTGCTCCATCGCAAACATCTTGCCGGTGCGCGCAAAACCGGTCTGCACCTCGTCGGCAATCAGCAGGATGCCGTGCTGGTCGCACAGCTCGCGCAACCACTTCACAGCAGCCGGCTGGATGGGGTTGAAGCCGCCCTCCCCTTGCACTGGCTCAAACACGATGGCCGCCACACGGCTGGGCTCAATGTCGCACTTGAACAGCTGCTCCATCGCGCGCTTCGTCTCATCGAGCGAGGCGCAGTGGCAGGGAAACGGCACATGGTAAATCTCGGGAGGGAACGGGCCGAAGCCCGCCTTGTACGGCTGTACCTTGCCGGTCATGGCGACTGCAAACATGCTGCGGCCGTGGAAGGCACCACTGAAGGCGATCACGCCACTGCGCCCGGTGGCGGAGCGCGCGATCTTCATCGCGTTCTCGATCGCCTCGGCGCCGGTGGAGAAAAACGCGGTTTTCACCGGGCCATCAATGGGCACCAGCTCGTTGATGCGCTCGGCCAGTGCCACGTACTCGGTGTAGGGCACCACCTGGTAGCAACTGTGGGTGAAGCGCTCCAGCTGCTTGGCGATCGCCGCCTGGACTTTGGGGTGCACATGGCCGGTGTTGAGCACCGCGATACCACCAGCAAAGTCGATGAAGCGCCGACCCTCGATGTCCCAGAACTCGGCGTTCTTGGCGTGATCGATGAAAAAGTCGCCCATCACGCCCACACCGCGCGGCGTGGCCGCTAGGCGGCGCGCGTGCCAAGCGGCGTTGGTGTGCGGGGCATTCAGGTACTCGGGTTTTTGCGGTGCGTTCATGGGGATCTCCTAAACGGGGTGGGTGGTGCTGGCGAAAACGGTCATGGGTGAGGGATCTTTAAAGCAGCAGTGGCTTCATGCTACGCCGGTTTTTGGTGCTGCTGGGCATCCACTTGGCACCACCGACAAGCGTCCAGTGGACGGCCAGTGGCCCACGTCATGGGTTTGTCGCCAGCGCCACCATTTCGCTGCGGGTGGCGGCCTGAATCTCGCGATCGCGGCGACGTGTGGACCTCGCCACCCAGATCGCATAGGCCACAACGACGATGGTCACGGTGACGATCAGCAGCGTGGCCGCAGCGTAAACGGTCGGGTTGATGCCGCGCCGCGCGTAGCCAAAAATCACCTGCGGCAGGGTGCTCACGCCCGGACCGGAGAGGAATTCGGATATCACCACGTCATCGAACGAGAGCGTGAACGCAAGCAGAAACGCCGCCAAGATGGCCTGGAAGATGTTGGGCAGGGTGATCAGAAAAAACACCTGGTGTGGCCGCGCGCCCAGGTCCATCGCCGCCTCTTCGATGCTTCGGTCCATCTCCAGCAGCCGGCTCTGGATCACCACCATGCCGTATGCCATGCCCAGCAGCGTGTGGCCCAGGATGATGGTGAGCAGACCCCGCTCGGGCCAGCCGAACAGATTTTGCGAGCCCACCGCCAGCAGCAGCAGTGACAAACCGATGATCACCTCAGGCATCACCAGCGGCGCGTTCACCATGCCCGAGAAAGCGGTGCGGCCCGGAAACCGCCGGTAGCGTACCAGCACAAAAGCCGCAAACGTGGCCAGCACGGCAGACAGCACACCAGTGACAGACGCCACCTTGAGCGAGGTGATGAAGCCCTCAACAATGCGGTCGTCTTTCATCAGCGCCTCGTACCAGCGAAACGAAAAGCCGGTGAACTTCGCGTCTTGCCGGGTGCTGTTGAAGCTGAACACGATCATGAACAGCAGCGGCATGTAGAGAAACACAAACACCATCGCCAGCCAAAACTTGCCGAAGTGTTTTTCAAGCAGTTGTTTCATCTCGGTTCCTTCAAACGAGCGCTAAGGGGTCGAGCAAGGGTTAAGCCCAGGACGCCGCGGGACTGGCTTTGCCAGACCGCCAGCGTCGCCCCCTGGGGGGTCGCGCGAAGCGCGGCGGGGGGCACCCATCCTTCGGGGGGGTCATTTTTTCTCGGCGGTGAAGTAGTAGTAAATCGCCAGCGGCACGATGATGAGCGCGATCATCACCACCGCCAGCGCGGTCGCCTGCGGCCAGTCGTTGGCGGTGAACATCTCGTCCCACACCACGCGGCCGATCATCATGTTCTCCGGTCCACCCAACAGCGAAGGGATCACGAACTCGCCCACGCAGGGAATAAACACCAGCATGAAGCCCGCCACGATGCCGGCTTTGGAGAGCGGCACGGTGATCAGCCAGAACGCCTTGAAGGGCGTGGTGCCCAGGTCATAAGCCGCCTCCAGCAAGCGAAAGTCCATCTTCACCAAGGTGGCGTAAAGCGGCAGCACCATGAACGGCAAATAAACATAGGTCATGCCGATCAGCATAGAGACGTTGGTGTAGAGCATCTGAATCGGCTCACCGGTCAGGCCCACCGCCATCATCAAGCGGTTGATGACGCCGTTGTCTGCCAGCAAGCCCTTCCATGCGTAAACGCGCAACAGAAACGAGGTCCAGAACGGCAGCATCACCATCAGCAACAACGCTGGGCGAATGCTGGCGGGCGATCGCGCGATGAAGTAAGCAAACGGATAGCCGATCACCAGACAAAAAATGGCGGTGAGGAGCGCGTACCAGATCGAGCGCACATAGGCCTCGATGTACAGCGTGCGAAACAGCGGCGCGCCCTCCTCGGTGCGGAAGATCGAGAGGTAATTCTCGTACTTCAAGCTCAGCACGCCGGAGATCGGGTCCCAGATCGGCTTGAACGGGCTGATGTCGCTGCCCATGTCCACAAAGCTGATGTAGAGCAGGATCAGAAACGGCAGCAGAAAGAAGACGAACAGCCACACATAGGGCACGCCGATCACAAAGCGTTTGCCCGGCATGGGGAAAGAAGAAGCTGCCATCACGTTCTCCAAAATACTCGTCGGTGCGAGAGGTCTCCAACTCAGAACGCCGCAGAACCGGCTTTGCCGGGCTGCCAGCGTTGCCCCCCTCTGGGGGGTGACGGCAAAGCCGGCGCGGGGGGAGGGCGTGGTCTCACGGGACTTCAGTCCCGCAAGACCACGCCCGCTTCATCTGACCACCAAAAAAACACCTCGTCTTCCCAGGTGATCCCCTGCAGGTCGTCGCGCGTGCTGTTGGCTTCGGTGATGCGCACCCGCGCGCCGTCGGGCGTGGTCAAGATGTAGTTGTTGTACGAGCCGAGGTAACCAATTTCCTTCACGCGGCCCTGGAACAGGTTGCAGTTCACATGCCCCGGACGTACCTTGCTGATGTTGATTTTTTCTGGCCGCACCGCAATCGACACCGGCATGTTGAGCGTGCCGCTCACGCCATGGCCGACCTGCACCTCGCCAATGGCGGTTGTCACCGCGCAGCGGTTGGCCTCGTCCACGCTGAGCTTGCCCGGGAACAGGTTGACGTTGCCAATGAAGTCGGCCACAAACTTGTTGCGCGGGTGCTCGTAAATCTCCTCAGGCGTGCCCACCTGCAGCACCCGGCCCTTGCTCATGATGGCAATCCGGTTCGCCATGGTCATCGCCTCTTCTTGGTCGTGCGTGACCATCACCACCGTCACACCCACCGACTCGATGATGTTGACCAGCTCGAACTGCGTTTGCTCGCGCAGCTTCTTGTCCAGCGCACCGAGCGGCTCGTCGAGCAGCAGCAGCTTGGGTTTTTTGGCCAGGCTGCGCGCCAACGCCACCCGCTGCTGTTGACCACCCGAGAGCTGGTGCGGTTTGCGCTGGGCGTACGGCGTGAGCTGCACCAAGGCCAGCATTTCGTCGGTTCGCCGTTGCACATCGGCTTTCGGCAGGCCCTCGCGCTTGAGACCAAACGCCACGTTCTCCCAAATGCTCAAGTGCGGGAACAGCGCATACGACTGAAACATCATGTTCACCGGCCGGTCATAAGGCGGCATCTTGGCCACGTCTTGGCCACCCAGCAAAATACGCCCCGAGGTGGGCTTCTCAAAACCCGCCAGCATGCGCAACAGGGTGGACTTGCCGCAGCCCGAACTGCCCAACAGCGCAAAAATTTCGCCCTTGCCGATGGAGAGCGACACCTCGTCGACCGCCACCGCTTCATCGAAACGCTTGACCAGCTTCTCGGTCACCAGGTAGCCGGCTGTGTCTGTCATGGTCGTGACCTTGTTGTTCGTTTCAACAAAAAAAAGGCTGCTCGACCCGGGCGGGAGGAACAGCCCTGCTGGCGGTATCAGAGGATCAGCGACCGCGCTTGAAAGCGTTGTAGGTGTCGTTGAGCGTGCCGGCGATCTCGTTGGAGTAGCCCCCGGTGGGGATCAGACGCGCCATGTTTTCCGGGTTCAGGAAGATGGTGTCGTTGGCCTTGATCTCATCTTTGATGCCAGCCAGACCGGCGGTGTTGGCGGTCGAATAACTCAGCTCGTTGGCCATCAGCGCGCTGTTCTCGCCGCGCAGATAGAAATCAATGAACGCGTGGGCGTTGTTCACATGCTTGGCGTCTTTCGGGATCGCCATCGTGTCGATGAACACCGAGCCACCCGTGGAGGGCAGCAGCGGCACGATCTCGTCTTTGCCACCGGTTTCCTTCACACGCCCAGCTGCGATGTTGATGTCGCCCGACCAGCCCACGAACGCGCAGGCCTTGCCGCCCGCGATGTCGTCGATCATGGTGCTGGAGAAAATACGAATGTCTTTGCGCACCTTGGCCAGCATCTCACCGGCCAGCTTGAAGTCGGCCGGGTCTTCGCTGTAAGCCGGCTTGCCCACATGGTGCAGTGCCACTGGCAAGATCTCGCTCGGTGAATCCAGGAAAGCGATGCCGCACGACTTGAGCTTGTTGGTGTACTTGGGATCAAACACCAAGTCCCAGGCGTTCTCGGGCATCGGTATGCCGGCCAGCGCCTTCTCCACTTTCTGCTTGTTGATGCCCACTGTGGTGAAGCCCCAGGCCCACGGCACCAGGTGCTTGTTGTCCGGGTCCACACCCGCGATCTTTTTCATGAACGTGGCATCCAGATTGGCAAAATTGGAAATCTTGCTCTTGTCGATTTCTTGGTAAAGACCACCGGTGATTTGCTTCTTGGCAAAGCCGGCCGTGGGAATGACGATGTCGTAGCCCGAGTTGCCCGCCACCAGCTTGGCATGCAGCGCTTCGTTGTTCTCGAAGGTGTTGTAGTTCACCTTGATATCAAACTCCTTCTCAAAAGCGGCGACCATGCCCTCGGGGATGTAGTCGGCCCAGTTGTAGATGTTGAGCGTTTTCTCGGCGTCAAGCACCGGGCCGACCGGCTTGGCGGGCTCGGCAGCAGGCGCTGGCGCGGCAGCCACCGGCGCAGCGGCGGGTGCCGCTTCTTCCTTCTTGCCGCAAGCAGCGAGCAACACCGCTGCGATGGCCAGGGCCAAGACTTGTTTCTTCATGATGAGGAACGCTCCAAAAAGGGGGGACAAAACACGGACTTGCACAAAAATGGGGATGCCATCCAGAACACGCAAACATCAAGCAATTAACAGACCACAGGGGCTCCCCAAAGATTGCCAGAAATACTTTAACAAAGAAAACACAGCGCCGACCTCGGTTTGAGCCTAGGCCAGCCGATCTTGGGCGCGCAGGTCGGCCAGTGTGGCATCCAGGCAGGTGCGGATCAGGCCCACCAATTCGTCGATCTGGGCGCGGGTTGTCACCAGCGGCGGCGAGATGATCATGCGGTCGCCCACGGCGCGCATGATGAGCCCGTTTTTGAAGCAATGGGCGCGGCAGATCATGCCCACACCCAAGTCGGCATCAAACGGCGTCTGGCTGGCTTTGTGTTTCACCAGCGTGAGGCCGCCGACAAAGCCACAGGTCTCGGCCACGCCCACCAGCGGATGCTCGCTGAGCGCCTCGAAGCGCTCGGCGAGGTGAGGGCCGGTGTCGTTCTTCACCTGTGCCACCAAGCCTTCGCGCTCGATCAGCTCGATGTTGGCCAGCGCCACCGCACACGCCACCGGATGCCCGCTGTAGGTGTAGCCGTGGTTGAACTCGCCGCCTTGGTCGATCAGCACCTTCGCCACCCTGTCCCCCACCATCACGCCACCCAGCGGGATGTAGCCGCTGGTCACGCCCTTGGCAAACGTCACCAGATCGGGCTTGAAGCCAAACTTCTCGTAGGCGAACCAGTGACCCAGTCGGCCAAAGGCGCAGATCACCTCGTCGGATATCAACAAGATGCCGTACTGGTCAACAATGCGCTGGATCTCAGGCCAATAGGTGTCGGGTGGAATGATCACGCCACCAGCGCCCTGCACCGGCTCGGCAATGAAGGCCGCCACCTTGTCGGCGCCAATCTCCAGAATTTTGGCTTCCAGCCAGCGCGCGGCGCGCACACCAAAGTCGGCCCGGCTTTCGCCCGGCTCGGCGTTTTCGGTGAAGTACGGCTGGCCGATGTGCGTGATGTTGGGAATCGGCAAATCGCCTTGCGCGTGCATACCGCTCATGCCGCCCAGCGAGGCACCGGCCATGGTCGAGCCGTGATAAGCATTGAGCCGGCCGATGATGACTTTGCGCTCGGGCTGACCCAGCAAATCCCAGTAGCGGCGCACCATGCGCACGTTGGTGTCGTTGCTCTCCGAGCCGCTGCTCGAATAAAAAACATGTTTGAAGCTGCGACCGTCGATTGTGGGCGCCAGCGATGCCAGCTTGGCCGCCAGCTTCACCGCTGGCACGTTGGTGGTGTTGAAGAAGCTGTTGTAGAACGGCAGCGTCATCATCTGCTGATAGGCGGCGTCGGCCAGCTCCTTGCGCCCATAACCGGCGTTGACACACCACAGCCCGCTCATGGCATCGAGCAGGCGGTTGCCCTCGGAATCCCAGACGTAAATGTTGTCGGCCTTCACGATCACCTTGGCGCCGCGTGAGGACAGATCGTCGTGGTCGGTGAACGGATGGATGAAATGCGCGCTGTCCAGCGCCTGCACCGCTGCTGTGTCGTGCTTTTGGTCGCGCTTGACGAGTGCGGGCGGTGCGATGAGGGTGGATGTGTTCATTTGGTTTCTCCAATGGGGTCAGACATGCAACAACAAATGCTCACGCTCCCACGGCGAGATCACCTTCATGAACTCGTCGAATTCGAGCTCTTTGATCTCGGTGTAAATCGTGATGAATTCCTTGCCCAGGATGTCGTGCAGGTCGGTTTCTTTGCGCAACCAGTCAAGCGCTTCGCCCAGGCTGCGCGGCAGCGCGTAAGGCGCCAAGTAAGCGTCGCCCTTCATTTCGGGCTTGGGCTTGATTTTGTTTTTCATGCCCAGGTAACCGCAGGCCAGCGTCATGGCCATGGCGATGTACGGGTTGGCATCGGCGCCGATCACGCGGTTCTCCACCCGGCGCGCGGCGGGGCTGGAAATCGGCGAGCGGATGCCACAGGTGCGGTTGTCGTAACCCCATTCGATGTTGATGGGTGCTGCCGAATTGCGCGATAGGCGGCGGTAGCTGTTCACATAAGGCGCCACCAGCACCATGGCCGACGGGATGTAGCGCTGCAGGCCACCGATGTAGTGGTGAAAGGCATCGGTTGCGGTACCGTCTTCGGCGCTGAAGATGTTCAAGCCCGTCTCTTTGCTCACAATGCTTTGGTGGATGTGCATCGCGCTGCCCGGCTCGCCGGCGATTGGCTTGGCCATGAAGGTGGCGTACATGTCGTGGCGCATCGCGGCCTCGCGCACGGTGCGTTTGAAGAAGAACACCTCGTCGGCCAGCCCCAACGGGTGAGCGTGGAAGAAGTTGATTTCCATCTGGCCCGCGCCCACCTCGTGGATCAGCGTGTCCACGTTCAGGTGCATCTGTGCGCAGTAGTCGTAGATGTCTTCGAACAGCGGGTCGAACTCGTTCACCGCATCGATGCTGTAGGCCTGGCGCGAGGTCTCGGCTCGGCCACTGCGCCCTATCGGGGACTTCAGCGGCGTGTTGGGGTCGGTGTTGCGCGCGGTCAGGTAGAACTCCAGCTCCGGCGCCACCACCGGCTCCCAGCCTTCGGCTTCGTACAGATTGCAGATCTTGCGCAGCACGCTTCGCGGTGCGAATGGAACGAGCTGGCCGGCGTTGTCAAAGCAGTCGTGGATCACCTGCGCCGTGGGGTCGGTGGCCCAGGGCACGATGCGCACCGAATCCGGATCGGGCCGCAGCTGCATGTCTTTGTCGGTCGGGTCGACCACGTCGTAGTACGGCCCGCTCTCGGGAAACTCACCCGTCACGCCCATGCCCACGATGGCTTGGGGCAGGCGCATGCCCCGGTCTTCGGTGAACTTCTCCCGCGGCAAAATTTTGCCCCGCGCCACACCGGTCAGATCAGGCACCAGGCATTCAATCTCGGTCACCCGGCGCTCGTTAAGCCAGTTCTCCAGATCGTTGAAATTCATTTTTTTGGTCGCTGTCATGGGCCGCTTTCATTGGGGTTGTCGTGGGGCTTTGTCTGCAAAATGCCGCGATGGGCGATGGGCACCCGATCAGGCTTTGATATTGGCACGGCTGCGCGCGAGATCCAAGGCTGGCAGGCGTTGGCTGCGGCGCTCGCGGCAGGCAAGGCCGAAGGCCTTGAAGATGGCGCTGTAAAACGGGTTCTCCCAGCAGCGCCATTCGGGGTGGAACTGCACCGCGTAGGCGAAGTTGCGCGCACCGCGCACCGCCACCGCTTCGACCACACCATCGGGCGCCACGCCCAGCGGCTCCAGGCCATCAGCCAGCCGATTGACGCCCTGGCCGTGCAGCGAATTCACCATCACCTCGGGCCCACCAGCCCAGGTCTCGAACACACTGCCTGGCGCCAGTGCGATCGGGTGGCTGGGCGCGTATTGCTCCTCAAACGACGCACTTTTGGGCTCGCGGTGGTCAGACAGGCCCGGCGCCTCGTGCACCCGTTGGTGCAGCGTGCCGCCCAGCGCCACGTTGATTTCCTGGAAACCCCGGCAGACACCCAGCAGCGGCACGCCATCGCGCACACAAGCCTTCACCAGCGCCAGCGTGAGCGCATCGCGCACCGGGTCCAGCGGCAGGCTGGGGTCGGCCACCGCTTCGTCGAAATGGGTCGGGTGCACATTGGAGGGCGAGCCAGTCAGCATCACGCCATCCATCAGCGCCAGCAACTCGTCGATCTGCTCGGGGTCGGCCAGCGGAAACATCACCGGCTGCGCCTGCGCACCCACTTTGACCGCGCGGGCGTACTTGTCGCCCAGCAGCAAAAAGGGCATTTGGTGGCCGTTATCGCCCAGCAGCCGATGATCGGCGGGCAGCCAGACCATGCAAGGGGGTGACTGGTTCATGGGGTCTCCGTTCGGTTCACTCCATTGTGGCGACGCGACTGGATCAAAATCGGAGCCATTTGGTGCCAGATGGTAGTGCCACTTGCAGGTAACCCCTGCGCCTCTTCGCGTCTTGCCCCAATGAGCACCACACCAGTGGAGCAGCCTTGAGCTTGTTAAAAGGCTGTTCCACGGCGTGCCTGATCAAGACACCTCACACCTGCCCACCATGTTGTCCGAGTTTCTCCTTGCTGAAATGAACCGGCTCGGCGCCCAAGACGCCTTGCCGCTGCACCGCCAGCTTTATGAGGCGCTGCGCCGCGCCCTGCTGGACGGCAAGCTCGCGGCGGGCGAGCGGGTGCCTTCCAGCCGCGACCTGGCGCAAGACCTGAAACTCTCGCGCAACACGGTGGTGGCCGCGATCGACCAGCTCAGTGTCGAGGGCTACCTGGCCAGCCGGGTCGGCAGCGGCACCTATGTGAACGACAACCTGCCGCGCGCCAGCCCAGGCCAAAGGCGCAGCGTGCACCGACACGGGCAGCGCCCGGCAGCCCCCGGGCGCCTCTCGGCGCGTGGCGAGGCACTGGCCACTACCTTCTGCGCCACTGCGCTGGAGGTGCAGCCGTTCACACCCGGCATCCCCGACTTCAGCGCGTTTCCGCTTGCGCTCTGGCAGCGGCTGCAAAACAAACACTGGCGCATGACCTACCCGGACATGCTGGACTACAACACCTCGGGCGGCCACGCACCACTGCGCCGGGCGATTGCCGACTACCTGCGGGTGTTTCGCAGCGTGCAGCTCGACGCCGACCAGGTGATCGTGACCACCGGCACCCAGCAGTCGCTGGAGCTCTGCGCGCGCCTGCTGGCCGACCACGGCGACCCGGTGTGGGTGGAAGACCCGGCCTACTGGGGCGCGGTCAAGGCCTTCATGGCCACCGGCCTGGCGGTGCTGCCGGTGCCGGTGGACGAGGCCGGCATCCGCCCCGACGCGGCCGACCCATCCCGCGCACCCAAACTGATCTACGTCACCCCGTCTCACCAGTACCCAACTGGCGCCGTCATGTCGCTGCCCCGGCGCCAGCAGCTATTGGCTGCGGCACGGCAACACGGCGCCTGGGTGCTGGAAGACGATTACGACAGCGAATACCGCTTCAGCGGCCCACCCCTGTCCTCGCTCGCCGGGCTCGACGACGACAGCCGTGTGCTCTACATGGGCACCTTCTCCAAGGTGCTTTACCCCGGCATCAAGCTGGGCTACCTGGTGGTGCCGAAAACGCTGGTGGAAGCCTTTCGCCAAGCGCATTACGACCTGAACCGTCCCGGCCAGATGCCGATGCAGGCCGCGCTGGCCGAGTTCATCGAGATGGGCCATTTCAGCAGCGCGTTGCGCCGTGCCCGCCAGAACTACGGCGAGCGACGCCAAACGCTGCTGGAGGCGCTGGCGCCGTGTCTGGAAGCGACCACCGATGCCACCCGCGCGGCCTATATCAGCGGCGCCGAGCAGGGATTGCACCTGTGCCTGCACCTGCCGCCCACCGTGGACGACCGCGCGCTGGCCCAGCAGATCGCCAAGCGCGGCCTGAGCGTGCGCCCGCTCTCCAGCTATTGCCTGGCGCGCACCGACCTGCGAGGCCTCATCATCGGTTATGGGTATGCGCCGCTGGCCGACATCCGGCGCGACGGACCGCTGCTGGCGCGGTTGATTCAGCAACACACGAGCCCGACGCCAACAGTGGAAGCCGCTGTGGCGCAGCGCGGTTAGAGCAGGTCAGCCCAGCGCGTCCTTCATCTGGTGCCACAGCATGCCCAGCGCCAACGAGGGCGTTCGCAGCAGCGGACCACCCGGAAACTCGCGGTGTTTCAATGCCGCAAACACGTCAAACCGCTCGGCCTGCCCTGCCACCGCTTCGGCCACCAGCTGGCCAGCCAGACCCGTCAGCGCCACGCCGTGGCCGCTGAAACCTTGCAGGTAATAGAGGTTGTCGCCGAGCCGGCCAAAATCGGGCGCGCGGTTCATGCTGATGTCCACGAAGCCGCCCCACACGAATTCCACTGGCGCACCTTTCAGCTCGGGAAACACCTCGCCCATGCGCTGCGCCATCACCGCCTTGAGGTTCTTGGGCGTGCGCGTGGTGTAGCTCACCCGGCCGCCAAACAGCATGCGGTGGTCGGCGCTGAAGCGGAAATAGTCGAGCACGAAGTTGTTGTCGCACACCGCCGCGCGGTGCGGGATCAGGCGCTCGCACAGCGCCGGGTCCAGCGGCGCGGTGCCCACCATGTAGGTACCCACCGGCATGATGCGCGGCGCGATCTCGGGCGCCACCTGCGGCCCGTACTCGGGCAACGTCGCGTTGCCCGCCAGCACACCAAAGCGCGCCGTCACCTGACCGCCCGCCGTCACCGCCACCAGCGATGCGCCACGCCGCAGCCCCACCACCGGCGAGCCCTCAAAGATGCGCACCCCAGCGGCCTGCGCAGCGCGCGCCAAGCCCAGCGCGTACTTCAGCGGGTGCAGGTGGCCCGAGGTTTTCTCGTGAAACGCCGCCACGTAGCGCGCGCTGCCAATGAGCCGCGACAACTCAATACCCTCGGCCCACTCGCAAGCCACGCCACGCCGCTGGTGGTCGTCGAACTCGACGCGCAACGCATCGCGCTTGGGGAGTGAATCGGCGACATAGGTGTAGCCGCGCTGCCAGTCGCAATCGATGGCGTGGGCAGCGATGCGCTGCTCGATCAGGTTCACCGCCTGCACCGACATGTCCCAGGCCTGCTGCGAGCGCTCGGCACCCAGCTGCGCGTCAAACGGGCCCTGCCCGCTGGCAAAGCCCACGATGGCCTGGCCGCCGTTGCGCCCACTGGCGCCACTGCCCACACGGTCGGCTTCCAGCAGCACCACGCTCATGCCGCGCTGCGCCAGCTCCAACGCGGCAGATAAACCAGCAAAGCCACCGCCCACCACCACCACATCGGCATGAACCGAGCCCTGCAACGCCGGCTCAGACTCGGGTCGGCTCACGCTTGCTTCGTAGTAGCTGCTCTGGTTGAGCTGGGTGTCGGAGCCCAGCAGGGCGGTGCCCAGCATGGTCATGCTCCCGGCGCGGACAGAAGACCCGCGCGTTTGGCCACCTGGCCGCTCAGGTAGGTCCAGACGAAACTGGCGGCTGCGTTGGTGGTCAATTCCGCGTGGTCGTAAGCCGGCGCCACTTCCACGCAATCCATGCCGATGAAATTCAGATCGGCCAGCGACTCAACAAAGGTCAATACCTGCGAGCTCGTCATGCCGCCAGGCTCGGGCGTGCCGGTGCCGGGAGCGAAGGCTGGGTCCAGGCAATCGATGTCGAGCGTGAGGTAACAGGGCCGCTGCCCGATGCGCGCGCGGATGGCGTCGATCGCTGGTTGCAACCCCGCACCATCCAGCCCGCGCAGCTTGCGTGCGTTGAAGATCTGCCCGCCCTGATCGGCCACATACTCACGCGCGGAGCGCTCGCCGCTGGAGCGAATGCCGATCTGCACCGTGTGCGCCGCGCTCACCAGGCCTTCTTGTAACGCCTCATAGGTCCAGGTGCCATGACCCGAAGGCTCGCCGAAATGGTCTTGCCAGGTGTCGCAATGGGCGTCGAAATGCACCATCGCCAGTGGCTCGCCACCACCGAATTGAGCCTTCGCAGCGCGCAACAGCGAGAGCGTCACCGAATGGTCGCCACCCAGAAACACCGCATGGTGCTTGGCCATCAGCGCTGCGGCTTGCGCTTCAATGTGCCGACGCACCTCGGGCAGCGGCGAGGCGTTGGGCAGGCGCATGTCGAGCGCGTCGCCCAGGTGCGACAGCGGCGACACGTCGAACACCGGATGAATGCCGTCGCACAGCATCAGGCTGGCCGCGCGAATCGCCTGCGGGCCGAAGCGCGCGCCGGGCCGGTTGGTCACCACGCCGTCGAAGGGCACGCCGCAGATGGCGAACGGCTGCTCGGCCAGCGGCTCGCAGGCGAGGAAACGGTTGCTGTTGTTCGCGTAGGCAAATTGACCCATGGCCATGGAAACATCCTTGAAGAAAAACGGGGAGCAATCTCAGACCATACCGCCAACGCAGGCGCGTCATGGTGCCGATTGCGCTTGGCTCGGTGCAGCCACCGCTGGGTGGGCGGCGAAGGCTCGTTTAACTTCAGGGCAGGCTGGTGCAGCTTCCGGCGAAAGCCGCTGCGCTGCCGGGTGCGGTGTCGCTGCTGCCAAGCGGTGCTTGCGAGGCGCTCCTTGCGTGCGGCAATGTATTCAAGGGGTCCCGCCGCACAACTCAATCACGGTGAAATGGTTTGGTTTAGGACGGGTATCCGTCACCTGGTCAGACACCCCGCAGTTGGGGCTGATCGGCTTGAATCGACCCACCTGTCCGTGGCTCAGTTCATCTTGAGTGAGCGCCAATCGATCTGGTTGTCGGCGCGGTGGGTCAAATTCACCTTGGTGGTGGCGGCCCACGCACCGACCTGGTTGTACAGCGGAATGTGCGAGATGAACCCGTGGTCCTGCACCAAAACCTTCTCGATCAACTCGTTGCGGGTTTTGGTATTGGTTTCTTTCTTGATGCGCTCAATCAGTCCGTCTTGCTGCGGGTTGGAATAGCGGCCCAGGTTGAAGTTGCCGTCACCGCCAGCACCCGGTGAGCGGATCAGCGATTGCAGGGAGTAGAAGGCGTCGAAGGTGGGCACGCCCCAGCCCAGCAGGTAGATGCTGGCTTCGTTGCGCTGGATCATGGGGAAATAGGTGGAAAACGGCATCGTGCGCAGCTTGGCTTTCACACCCACCTTGGCCCATTGAATGGTGATGGCCTGGCACAGCTGTTCGTCGTTGACGTAACGCCCGGCACTGCACGCGAAGTCCACCTCAAAGCCTTGCGGATAGCCGGCCTCGGTCAGCAGTTTTTGGGCGGCAGCCGGGTCGTATGGCCAGCGGATGTCGGCCTTGGGCGTCCAGCCGTTGACTTGACGCGCAATCAGCGCACCGGTGGGTTGTGCCAGACCGAGCAACACCACGCGTTGGATGGTGTTGATGTCGATCGCTTGGTACAGCGCTTTGCGCACGCGAACATCCTTCAGTGGATTCTGACCCTTGATGTTGGAGCCGGGCAACTCGGTCCTGAATTGGTCCATGCCCAGAAAAATGGTGCGGTTCTCGGCGCCTTCGAGCACCTTCAGCCCAGGTGTCTGCCGAATCCTGGCCAGGTCTTGCAGGCTGGGATCGATCACAAAGTCCACCTCGCCCGAGAGCAAGGCAGCGGTGCGCGTGGCGTTGGACTTGATGGGCGTGTAGACGATCTCGGTCACGTTCACCGGGTACTTGCCCTTGCCCCACCAGGTCGGGTTGGCGACCAGCACAAGGCGTTGATCGGGCGTCCAGGACTTGAGGGTGAAGGGGCCAGTGCCCAACGCGTTGCGGTTCGAGAAAGGCTCGTCTTTGGTCTTGATGTCTTTGGGCTCCACCGAGTTGTGCTTCTCAGCCCAGGCCTTGCTCATGATGCGCAGCTCGGTGAGCTGGTTCACCAGCACCGGGTTGGGCACATCCGAGAAGATGTCGATGGTGTGGGCATCGACTTTTTCCACCCGGTCGATGCCTTGCGCATAGATGGAGAAGTTGGAGGTCTTGGCCTTGGCCCGTTCCAGCGAGAACTTGGCGTCGTCTGCGGTGAAGGGGGTGCCATCGCTGAAGGTCACGCCCTTGCGCAAGCTCAAGCGCAGCTGGGTGGGGCTGATGCGCTTCCACTCGGTGGCCAGCGAGGGCTCTGGCTTGAACGTCTCGCTGTTGTACTCGACCAATGTGTCGTACACCGCTGCATGCAGCGAGTTGTTGACGCCCACGTTCTGAGCGTGCACGTCCCAGGTCGAGAGATCCGCCGAACGCGCCCAGCGGAAGGTGTTGGCATGAGCCGTCGTGACGCTGACGATGAGCGCGGCGGCAAGCAGAAGGGGAGAGAGTCGGATGGGGAGTCGCATGGTGGCTTCCGAATGGTTGGTGGGGTTGATGGTTGAGTGTCCCGGATATGGCAACTCTGTGCATCCTCCCAAGAACCGCCACGCTGGCAGTGCCTTCGCTTCGTGCATCCAGCACCATTTCTGCATCTGTTCTGCAGCGCTTCAGTCCGCTGTGCTTCAAGGTGAGCGCAGCCAAGTGATGCAAGCCTTCGCCACACAAATACGGACAATCCACAAGACCGTTTTGGAGCACATCGAAGCAGCATTCCTGACCAATGCGGTTTTCGCAGAATGCTGTGACGATGCAACCCACTGGGACTGCTTTAATGGCGCTTTGCCACCAATCGCGCGCCGTCAAAAACCAACCTGTCGTGCTCCACCCATACCCACTGAAGCGCAGGGTGTTGAAGTTCAGACTCGAATCCGCTCTCTCTTGACTCGCAGGCCAGGCCTCATGTACCGCGCACTATGTTCAGTAATACTGCACACCATTTCAGGAGCCACCACCATGACAGCCACCACGCTTCGTGCGTCGTACACCATTTCTGCACCCATCCTGCAGCGCTTCAACGCCGTGGTGCCCCACGGTGAGCGCAGCCGCGTGATGGAAGTCCTCATGAAACAAGCGCTGGCCACACGTGAAGCCGAATTGGAAAACATCGCGACAGCATTCATGACCGATCCGGCGTTTGCAGAATGCCGCGATGACGAAACCCGATGGGATGTCACCGCAGGCGATGGCCTGGAAAACATTTGAGTCTCCAGCCTGATGGACTTCAAGCGCGGACAGATCGTCCGAATCAACCTCGAATCCACACAAGGCAGTGAGCAGCAAGGCGTCGCGCGCCCTTGTGTGATCCTTTCGATCACGCCGCTCAACCAAAAACTGCGCCAGATCGGCGTGGTGCCCTTGTCCACTTCAGCCAAGGCATTGCCGCCCGTGGTGGTGTCCGTGCCTTCGGCTGGTACAGCATCGGTCGCGCTTTGCCACCAGCTGCGCACCATCGACAAGATCCGCGTGGGCAAGTACGTGGGAGATCTCTCTCCTGCTGACATGACGGCGGTCGAGAGCGCGGTTCGACAGGTTCATGGCCTTTAGACGCCGCAATGCCGCCCACCACCCACACCCACTGGGACGCAGGGCTTGGCAGTTCCGGTCTGAATCCACTTTCAGTACATTCGCGGCACGCTTTCTTCATCGCGTCACACCAACCGCACCACATCCCCCGCTTTCGCACCTCGAACCGCTTGCAGCGCAATCGTGCCATCCAACGTGACGAACTGGGCGCCGTTGTGAATGGCCAGTGCGAGCAAATAGGCGTCGGTGAGCTGGCGATGGCCCAGCAGGTGAAGAGGGTTGAGGATGCGCTCATCAGTCAAGCTGACGGCGTCTGGCCAGAAATGGTGGTGGGTGCTGGCGCAAAGGACCTTGACCTGTGCCAACACCTGCGACACCGGCCGGGCACCCGGGTAGGCGGGCGTGCTCATGATGCGGATGGCGCCGTTTTGCGTGAGCGGGCAACTGGCCCAGCCGGCGGCCGCGTTGTCCACGAACCATTGGGCTGTGACCAGGTGGTGTTCATGGCGGCCGTCGCAAAGGGCGATCAAGACGTTGACATCGAGCAGGCTGATGCGCGCCGTAGGTTTGCCGACAACGTACCGGTCCGATGCTTCGCGCAACGCTGTCACTGGGGGTGCTTTTGGCGCGCGTCGCGCGTTCACAGCCCTTCCGCTTCGCGCAACGCATCGATCTGAGCCTGAGTGACCACGGCCACTTCGGGCGCACGGTAGGGCGTGAGACCCAGTTTGGCAAGTTGATCGTCCAGGGCAGTGGCCACGCGGTTTGCCGTTGCGTTGGGCGCTGTTGCATGCAAAGCCTGCCGGGCCAGATCCGAAATCACTTCGCCCAAGGTGCGACCCTCGCGCCGTGCCAGGTTTTTGGCGGCCAAGAGCACATCGTCTTCAATGCTGAGGGTGGTGCGCATGGTGGTAGTACGTTGAGATTGATGCGTGATGCGTGATGCGTGATGTTATGGGTCACGGGTCCACTCTGTCAATCCTTTGGTCAAAGTGACATTTGTCACCTCACAACGCCTGCTTGCGCCAAACCAGCCTGCTTCACACACCAATCTTCATAGTCGGCGCTTCAAACCCCAGCGCCACTGGGCGGGCAAAGGCATCTCAGTGGCTCAACAGCGCAGGGGCTCAGTAACGCCGACGCAGTTGCGATTCGGCGCGGTTGAGCTCGTCGCGAGCGTCAGACAGGCGCCTGTCCAGCGAGCGCAACTGGTCGCGCAACTGCCCGCGGCTGGTGTCGTCTTTGGACTTCTCCAGCGCGCGCTGTTTGTTTTGTTGCTCGTTTTGCAAGCGCTGCACGGTTTGCTCGGCGTCCCAGGCGCGGCGGCCTTCGCGGTAGCGGTCGCTGAAAGCGGTGCCCAACTCAGCGGGGCAGGAGCTCGAATAGATGCGGCCTTGGCGGCCCCAGCGGGCGCCGTTGTCTGGCGTGCAGAACTGGCGAATACCCCGGTTCCAGCCATCGAAATACAGCGCCTCGTTCGGCACCACGCCGGCCTTGGAGCAGGCCTCGCGCACATCGGCCATACGCGAGCGGTCGTACCCATTCAGCGCGTCCTTCATGCCTTGATCGCGCCAGTCGGCGGTTTGGCATTCCTTTTCGCTCATCGCAGCGCAGCCGGTGAGCAGCACGACAGCGGACAGGCAGAACAGGCGCGCAAACCAGCGGGTGGACGTGCGTTGGGCATGGGTTCCAGTGTCTGGCATAGCGATCGGCTCCTGGGTTTGTTGGCTTGGGTTGGTTGGTTTGGGAGGGACAGATTTTTGCCTCAAAGCGCCCGCTGCCGCCAAGCCAGTCCCGCATCCACCCACAGCGCCACCGCCGAAAACACCAGCCCACGCGCCAGGCCACCCGGACCATCGGCAATCAATCCAACCACGGTGGGACCAACGATTTGGCCGGCGGCAAAGGCCACGGTGAAAGCGCCGATGCCGGCCACCCACTGGCTGGGCGGCAGGTTGTGGCGCACCAGCGCAGTGGTGGAGGCCACCACCGACAAAAACACGCCGCCAAACAGCAGGCCCGAGGCGATCACCAGCGGCCAGGCGGCGGTGATGGCGGGCAGCAGGGTGGCCACGCCCAGCAGCGTGTTGAGCAGCGCCAGCGCGCGGCCACTTTTGTGGCGATCCAGCAGGCCCGCCCAGATGCGCGACGAGGCCATCACCGCGAGCCCGAGCATCGCGAAATACACGGTGATGGCGGTCGCGCTGCTGCCCTGCTCACGCAGCAGCGCAATCACAAAGGTCATGTAGCCGATGTAGCCGACCCCAAAGTACGCATAGCCCGCCAGTGCGAAGCCGAAATCGCGAACTCTGAAAACGCGGCCAGCCATGGCGTCGGATGGCAGCGCGTTGCTGCTGCCTGCGGCCACAGCCACCACGCTGGCCGCCGCTTCCTGCGCCGCCAACACCCGCGCCGGCCAGACCAGCAGCGCGGTGGCCAGCGCACACAACACCGCCAACCCCCACCAAGCCCAAGCCCAGGCATGGGCTTGCCCAGCCGCCCAGCCCAGCAACAGCGGCACACCCAGCGCAGACAGCACGATGCCGAGGCCAGTGCCGCCGTAATACAGACCCAGCAGAAGACCGCTGCGGTGCGGCTGCTGCGCCGCCAAGCGCGCAGCGAGCAGGCCGCCGGTGCTGAAAACCAGGGCGCTGGCCACGCCGGCCAGCAGACGCTGCGCGAGCAAGGGCGCGGCGTCGGTGAAAAAACCACTGGCGGCCATGAACAGCGTGGCCAGCACCGAGCCCCAGAGCAGCACGCGGGTCGGCGCACTGCGCCGCACCAACCACGACATGGCCAGCGCGCCGATCAAGTAACCCACCGCGTTGGCGGTGTTCATCGCCCCGGCCAGGGTGTAGCTCCAGCCCAGGTCGTCGCGCATGGGCGGCAGCAGCAGGCCATAGGCAAAGCGGGTGATGCCCAGCGAGATGGCGGCCCCCAGCGAGAGCGCAAGCGCCAGCAACAAGACCGGGACCGCCTGGGGCGGCGGATGAAGTGGATGGGTGATTGGGTGGGCAGGGGACATCAGAAGCGATTGTCCGCTCGTCACCCGTTCGCCCAGTCCACGAGCCCCAACCTGCCGAAGACAGGTCTTTGTAGCGAGCGGCACTGCCGCGACTGGCCAGCGATACAACCAGGTAACGCCATCGCAGCAGTGCCGCTCCTACAAAGATCCCCCTGCCTTTCGGCTTCTTGTATTGATGCAGCTCAGCTACCCACGCCGACCGGCGAAGGCGCCAGCATCACGATGCGGGTGAACAACCGGTCGAACTGCGGATTGCGCGGCAAGCGGGTGTTCAGCGGATCTTGGTTGGTGGCGAAAGCGGCGTTGAGCGCGTGCCAATCGGCGTTGGTCAACGCGCGCTCGGCGGCCGGCAAGATCACCGCTTCTTCTTGCCGCATGTGCTCCAAATAGAAACCCACATAGGCTTTGGCCGCTCTCTCGAATGCCACCCGGCGCGACTCGCCCAGGTACTCCCAGGCCATCAGCAGGTGCATGAGCTCGCGCACGCGGTTTTCACCAGCGTGGTGGTCGCGGTCGAGCTGGGCGATCAATTCGGCGGTTTCTGGCGCAGCCTTGGCGACGCGCGGAAACAGCAACTCGGTTTCTTTGGGATGGTGCAGGGTTTCGGGAAACTCGTCGATGTAAAACAGCATCGCGCGCATCACGTCGAAATACCGCTCGTGCTCGCCACGACCTTCCGGGTCAAGCCCGCGCTGCACCATTTGCAGCAGCGATTTCAGCATCGCCGCCAAGCTGGCATGTTCGTCGCGGATCACGCGCAGGGCTGCGTGGTTCATGTTGGGTCTCCGGTTTCTCTTGGCAGCACGGAAGGCGAAAGGCACTGTCTGAAAATCAGCGCCATCCGGGCTTGACGCACATCAAACTGGCAGTCCGTCACTTCTTAAAAGGTGGCTTCCAGCGCTTGAGCAGCAGCGCGTTGCTCACCACGCTCACCGAGCTCAGCGCCATCGCTGCGCCCGCGAGCACCGGGCTCAGGTAGCCGAGTGCCGCCAGCGGAATGCCAGCGGCGTTGTAGGCGAAGGCCCAGAACAGGTTTTGGCGGATCTTGGCCACGGTTTTGCGCGAAATGTCCAGCGCTGCAGCCACCAGCGCTGGGTCGCCGCGCAGCAGTGTGATACCTGCCGCGTGCATCGCCACGTCGGAGCCGCCAGCGCCACCATCCATCGCGCCCATCGCCAGCCCGACATCGGCTGCGGCCAGCGCAGGTGCGTCGTTCACGCCGTCACCGACCATGGCCACGGTGTGTGGACTTTTGCTCTCGTGATCCACCACTGCGCGGTTTGCTGTGGGAAACACATCGGCCCGGAAGTCGCCCGCCTGCAGCTGCGCCACCACCGCCGCCTTGTCGCCTGGCAGCACTTCGGCGATCACCTCGCCTGCGTCGGGATTCAGCCCGAGGCGACGCGCCATCGCGTGGGCCGCGCCCCGGTTGTCGCCTGAGACCATGAACAAGCGCAAGCCCTGGGCGCGCAAGTGGTCCAAAGCCTGGCGCGCACCCGCTTTGGGTTCGTCGCCAAACGCCAGCAAGGCCAGCGGGGTCCAAGGCGCGCCCTCGCTCGCTTGGCTGGCCAGCAGCGAAACGGTGGCGCCCTCGGCCTGCCGTACTTGCACTTGCAATGCCAGCGGGCCGAGTTCTACACCGAGCTCTTCCATCCAGCGATGGCTGCCCAGCACCAAGCGCGCGTCCTGCACAAAACCTTGGCTGCCACGCCCCGACACCGCCTGCACGTTCTCGGCCACGTCGGGTGTGGCCCCGCCGCTGCGTTCGCGTGCCACGTCCATAACAGCGCGCGCCAAGGGGTGCTCGCTGTGGGCCTGCAAGGCGGCAGCAGCGCGCAGCGCAGCGTCTTCGTCCACGCCGGGTGCCGCTTCAATACTCAACAGCCTTGGACGGCCTTCGGTGAGCGTACCGGTCTTGTCAAACGCCACCGTGTCAACGCGGTGCGCAATCTCCAGTGCGGCCACGTCTTTGATCAGAATGCCGTGCTGCGCTGCGACACCGGTGCCGGCCATGATGGCGGTCGGCGTCGCCAGACCGAGCGCGCAAGGGCAGGCAATCACCAGCACCGCCACCGCGTGCAACAGCGCCTCCGTCACCGGCGCGCCACTCCACAGCCAAGCCACCAGCGTGAGCGTCGCGATCACCAGCACCACCGGCACAAACACAGCGGCCACCTTGTCCACCAAGCGCTGCACCGGCGCCTTGCCAGCCTGGGCGTCCTGCACCATCGCGATGATCTGCGCCAGCATGCTTTGCGCGCCAACCGCGCGCACGCTCACATGCACCGAGCCTTCACCGTTGAGCGAGCCACCGGTCACCTTGTCGCCTTCGCCTTTGGGCACGAGGCGCGCTTCGCCGGTCAGCATGGACTCGTCGGCGTGGGTCTCGCCAGTGAGCAGTTCGCCGTCAGCCGGGAAACGCTCGCCGGGCAACACACGGATGGCATCGCCCGGCAGCAATTCATCCACCGGCACATCGGCGATCTCGGTGCGGCGCACGCCATCGGGCAGCAGGTGGGCGCGCTCCGGGCGCAGCGCGTGCAGCGCGCGAATCGCGCTGGTGGTTTGGCGCTTGGCCCGCGCCTCCAGCCATTTGCCCAGCAGCACCAGCGTGATCACCACCGCCGATCCCTCGTAATACAGATGCACCATCTCGCCCGGCTCAGCGCCCAACCAAAGCCAGGTAGACAAGGCCCAGCCCGCCGTGGTGCCAATCGCCACCAACAGCTCCATGTTACCGGTGCGGGCTTTCAGCGCATGCCAGCCGGCCTTGTAGAAGCGTGCGCCGAGCCAGAACTGCACCGGTGTGGCCAGCGCAAACTGTGCCCAGCCCGGCAGCATCCAGTGCTTGCCAAACAGGTCGCCAATCATTGGCAGCACCAGCGGCGCTGAGAGCAACAAGCCGATCAACACCGGAAGAAAATCGCGTGGGATGCCGTGCCAGCGCTCGCCAGCGGGGTCTTCGTTCATGGCGTCCACGGCGCGCGGCTCGTAGCCGGCGTCGCGCACCGATCGCTTCAGCCGTGCCAGCGTCTCAAGGGCGTCGCCGGCTTCGGGGTTGAGCGTGATGCGCGCCGACTCCGTCGCCAGATTGACCGTGGCTTGACTCACGCCTGGCTGCTTTTTCAACACCCGCTCCACGCGCGAGACGCACGAGGCACAGGTCATGCCGCCGATGCCCAAGTCGATCTGAGCGGCGGTGTTGGGCGCACCTGGGCGGGCCATATCGGAAGTCCGATCGGCCTTGGAAACTGGGCTGGCGTGAACGGTGGCAGAGGTCATGCGACAACTGTAAGCTTTGCCCTGGTGGGAAGGTCAAGCCACCACGCGTATCGTTTGTGTGTGACATGTGTACGAGCCGCGGGGCCAGTTTGTGTTGGGCGCTTGACCTTGACACCGTGTCAAGCCTCAAGCTGTCACTTTTCAATCTTTGGAGATTCCCCATGAACCAGACCTTCACTGTGCAGGGCATGACCTGCGGCCACTGCGAAAAAGCCGTGACCAGTGCCATCAAAACGCTCGACCCACAAGCCCAAGTGCGCATCAACCGCAGCCAGAATCTTGTGGAGGTGGACACCTCGCAAGCGCGCGATGCGGTAGCCGAAGCGATTCGAGAAGAGGGTTACACCGTCACCGCATGAGCACCAGCGAGCCCGCCAGCGACGGTGCGTTGGCCGCTGTGACAGCGTGGCCAGTCAACATCGGCAAAGCCGCACGCTTGAGTGGCATTTCGCCCAAGATGCTGCGCCACTACGAGTCGCTCGGCCTGCTCGGTGCGGTGCACCGCACCGAAAGCAATTACCGGCAATACAGCCTGGCCGACGTGCACACGTTGCGTTTCATCCGCCGAGCGAGGGACATGGGTTTCAGCCTGGTCGATATCGCCGAGCTGGTTGGCCTGTGGCACAACCGCAAGCGCAGCAGCGCCAGCGTCAAGCGCATCGCCCAGAAGCACCAACACGCACTCAGCGAGCGCATCGAAGCGCTGCAAGCCATGCAGCGCAGCCTGGAAACCCTGTTGTGCCTGTGCCCGGGGGACGGGCGGCCCGATTGCCCCATCCTGGACGACCTGGCCCACCCTTGACACCCGGCGGCCGAGTGCACCATGAAATACTTGTATCTGGGGACAAGGCAACAAAACTTGACACGCGAGTCGCACAGTGGCGCAGAGCGGAAACGCCTTGATCGGACACTGAGGCCAAGGCACCCAACCGGGTGTCCTTTTCTCCAACCGCCGACCCATGAGTGACCATGACATCCTCGCCTCGCGCCAGCTGATCGCCGACGCTCTGGCCGCAACCCTCACGGCATTGCCGCACCAGGCTTCGCGCGCAGCGATCACCGCAGCGAGCGCGAAGACTGGTCCAAGCTGACCACGCCTGATCGGCTGGACAAAATGCAGGCCCGCCAGGCCGAACGCGCTGCCGCCATGACAAGCCGCATCGACGCCACGCGCAGCTTCTACAGCGCCCTCACGCCCGACCAGCAAAAGCTGTTCGACAGCCAGGCACAGGCCCAAATGCAGCGAACCGATATGCACGGCAAACACCGCCAAGGACACCACGCTCCCATGGCGCCGCGCAGCTGCTAACGCCCTCGCCCCGCGCCATCCCAAGCCCCGCTGTACCGGGGCTTTTTTGCGCTTGTTTCGCGAAGCGCGGCCAGCGATTGCCCGGCTTTGCTTCACATCAAGGCAGACATCGGTTTTCAGGCGCTAAATTGGGATGCGAGACCCCCACAAAAACCAGAGGAGACAAACAGCCATGCTGTCCGCCTACATCACCCACACCGACTGCGCGTTGCACAACATGGGCGAGCACCACCCCGAATGCCCCGAGCGTCTGGGCGCCATCAACGACCATTTGCTGGTCAAAGGTTTGCTCGATCACATGGTTCCTTACGACGCACCACTGGCCACCGAAGAGCAGCTGGGCCGCGCCCACGCCTCGCTCTACGTGCGCGAAATTTTTGCTGCCTCACCCAACGAAGGCCTGCACGCGGTTGACCCCGATACCAACATGTGCCCGTACACCCTGAAAGCCGCCCTGCGCGCAGCTGGGGCGGCGGTGGAGGCGACCGATCTGGTGCTCACCGGCAAGGTGGCCACCGCCTTCTGTTCGGTGCGCCCGCCCGGCCACCACGCCGAGCGCAGCGCGGCCATGGGTTTTTGCTTCTTCAACAACGTGGCCGTGGGCATCCGCCATGCGCTTGATGTGCACGGCCTGCAGCGGGTGGCGCTGGTCGACTTCGATGTGCACCACGGCAATGGCAGCGAAGACATCTTTCGCGGCGACGAGCGGGTGCTGATGTGCTCGATCTTCGAGAAGGGTCTGTACCCGTTCAACGGTGAAATCGCGGTCGGTCCCAACATGGTCAATGTGGGCCTGCCCACGCGCAGCGGCAGCGATGCGTTTCGCGATGCCGTCACCCAACACTGGCTGCCCGCGCTCGATGCCTTTGCGCCACAGCTCATCTGCATCTCGGCTGGCTTCGATGCCCACCGCGAAGACGACATGGGCAACCTCGGTCTGGTGGAGGCCGATTACGAGTGGGTCACCCGTCAGATCATGAACGTGGCCCAGCGGCACTGCCAAGGCCGGGTGGTCTCTTGCTTGGAAGGTGGCTATGTGCTCAGCCCGTTGGCACGCAGCGTCGCTGCGCATGTCAAAGTGTTGATAGGCGCCGACTGAGCCAGCGTCTTCCCACCGCAGCACCAGCCCTTTCGCCTTCCTCAATGCACCTACGCGGGTGCTGAAGCACCTCATGGACAAACACTACCTCACCCCTCTTTTTCAACCCGAAAACATCGCGGTTTTCGCCAGAAAGGGCGAAGCACCCGAACACCAGACGGCACAGGGCCGTCTGCTGCTGGCCGCAATCACCGCACAGCGCTACAGCGGTCACCTGATTTTCATCGACATCAACACCACCGGAACCCTGGCCGACCTGGCACACACCCGGGCCGACCTGGCCATCATTGCGTTGAACGACGGCGAAGCGGTCGAGGCGCTGGAGGTGGCTGGGCGCATCAAATGCCGCGCCGCGCTGGTGGTGGGTAGCGGCACCAGCGCAGAAATCGCCACCGAAATGCACCGGGTGGCGCAACGCCATGGCATCCATTTGCTCGGCCCCAACAGCCTGGGCTTGCAGCGCCCGCGCATGGGCCTGAACGCCAGCGCTGTGGGCCCGCTGGCTGCGCCTGGCCCTCTTGCCCTGGTGTCGCAGTCCGGTGCCCTCACCGCCTCCATTCTCGACTGGGCAACGCAGAACTCGGTCGGTTTTTCGACTGTGATCTCGCTTGGCCCCAACACCTCGATCAGCCTGTCCGAGGTGTTGGACTTCCTGGCCTCCGACGGCCAGACCCACAGCATCGTGGTCTATATGGAGGGCATTTCCAACGCGCGCCGCTTTATGAGCGCCCTGCGTGCCGCCGCCAACGCCAAACCGGTGATCGTGCTGAAAGCTGGGCGCAAGCTGGCCGGCAACAAGGCGGCGCAAACCCACAGCGGCACCAAGGTGGGCAGCGATGAGGTGTTCGACGCTGCCCTGCGACGCGCCGGTGCGGTGCGGGTGCGCTCCTTCGTCGAGTTGTTCTCCGCTTCCAAATGCTTGGCTTCCCGCTACCGCCCCGTCGGCAAGCGCTTGGCCATTGTCTCCAACGGCGGTGGACCCGGTGTGCTGGCGGCCGACTGGGTGAGCGAAATTGGCCTCATGCTGGGCACGCTCTCGGCTGAGACCATCGCCAGCCTGAAACCCCAGTTGCCCGCGCTCGCTTCGCTGACCGATCTCATTGATCTCTCCGAAGAAGCCAGCGCCGAACACTACCGCCTCGCGATCAACGCCGCTGGCCACGACAAGGCGGTGGATGGTGTGCTGGTGCTGCATTCGCCCAAATCGGGCATCAACGCCGCTGAGGTGGCCGAGGCCATGGCCGGGGTGAAGGATCGGCTGGGCAAACCCCTGCTGTGCTGCTGGATGGGCGATGCTTCGGTGGGTGAAGGGCGCGAGGTGCTCACCCGCGCCGGGATTCCCGCGTTTCGCACGCCCGAGGCAGCGGTGGGCGCGTTTGGCAACATCGCCAGCTTTTATGAGAACCAGCAGCTGCTGCAGCAAACGCCGCCGCCGCTGTCGAACCTCAACAAACCCGACATTGAGGGTGCGAGGCTGCTGATCGAAAACGTGCTTGCCGAGCGTCGCCAGGTGCTGACGGAAATGGAGTCCAAGGCCTTGCTTTCGGCCTTCCACATTCCCGTCACCCAGACCATCCTGGCGCGCAGCGCCAACGAGGCGATGATGATCGCCACCCAGCTCGGCTACCCAGTGGCGCTCAAAATCGACTCGCCCGACATCAGCCACAAGAGCGATGTCGAAGGCGTGGTGCTCAACGTGATGAACGCCACCGCCGTGCGCGACGTCTACCAGGCGATGATTCTGGCTGTTGGCAAGCACAAGCCACAGGCACGCATCAACGGCGTGACCATCCAGAAAATGGCGCGCAACCAACGCGGGCGCGAGCTCTGCATTGGCCTGGTCACCGACGACCCGTTCGGCCCGGTGATCGCCTTTGGCGCCGGCGGCACCATGATCGAGCTCATCAACGACCGGGCCATGGAGCTGCCGCCGCTCAACCAGTTCCTCGCCCGCCGCCTGATCGACCGCTCGCGCGTGGCCGAAACGCTGGGTGAGTGGCGGGGTGCCAACGCGGTGGACCGCGAAGCGCTGGAGCAGGTGCTGCTTCGGGTCTCAGAAATGGTCTGCGAGCTGCCCCAGCTGCGCGAAATGGACATCAACCCCATCATCGTGGACGCCTCAGGCGCGGTGGCGGTGGACGCTCGCATCGTGATCGACAGCGCGCCGGGCTCGGCCCGCAGCTATGCCCACCTGGCCATCCTGCCCTACCCGGCCCGCTACGAGCAGCTCTGGCCGCTGCGCGGGGGCGGGGAATACACCATCCGCCCGATCCACCCCGGCGACGCCCAGCTGCTCCAGGAACTGGTGCAGAACCTATCGCCCGAGAGCCGCTACTTCCGCTTCGTCTCCTCGCTCAAGGAGCTGCCTGCGTCTCTGCTGTCGAGACTGACTCTGATCGATTACGACCGCGAGATGGCGCTGGTGGCCATCCACCGTGAACGGGTGACCGATGCCCAAGGCGAGGTGACGGTGAAAAAACGCATCGTGGGTGTCTCGCGCTACATCACCAACCCCGACAAAACCAGCTGCGAATTCTCCCTGGTGGTGGCGGACGACTTCAACGGCAAGGGACTGGGCTCACGGCTGATGCTGAGCATCATGGAAGAAGCGCGCGACAAAGGTCTGGCTGAGATCGAAGGTCTGGTGCTGGTCAACAACCCCGGCATGCTGAAGTTGATGAAGGGACTGGGTTTTATTGTCAAGCCGTTCCCAGATGACCGCGATTTTAAGCTCGTGACCCACAGCCTTTGATGGTGTTGTGGTCGTCTGTCTTTTGTCTGAAAACTTGTCTTTACTTGTTCTTCTTAAAGTATCTTTATAAATTAGTAGTAGTAGTAGAAGGCAGCCTTTTCTGTGGACAAGTTGCTTTTCCCCTTGTGGATCAAGCGTTTGGGGCAGGGGTAACCCTGTTCATACCACCCCGGTTTGTTGAGCAGTCATTTGTGGATAAAACAGGGATTCGCCCCCAAGCTGTGGATAACCACAGACATATTCAAAAGTTACACACAAGATTGTTCACAAGCATTGCGTGTTCGCCAGGCCAAAAAAGCGCTTTGAAGCACCCACAGTGATCCGTGGTCAGCAACACAACGCCAGTTGCAGAAAACAGCCGACATGCCCAGGCCATGCAGCAGCACCGCCAGCGCCGTTTTGAGTCGCTGTGGTTGGTGCTGGTGCCACCACAGCCAGCCAGCGGCGGCCAGCTCAGCGGCGCTGACACCAGACCCCACAAAGCCTGCTGGAGCGGTATCAGCAGGCAAAAACAGGTCACCAGCTAAAAGTGAGTGCTAACGACAAAGTTGAAGTGGATTGCACTTGCTGCGGTTGGACCAAGCCACATCACCGCGCTGCGCTTGCCCATCTGGGCATCGCCTTGGGCCTCGGGGAAGCCATTGACGAGCAAAAGGGCCGCGCTACCAGCGACGCAAAATTCAGCGCCACACTGGCTGGAATCAAGAAAACTGGCGCCGTTGCATCAGATCGGCGCCGATCACCACCAGAAACCACACCAGCGCAACCGTGACCTCGCCCAGACCGCGCGACATCAGCCGCAGCGGTGGTGCCGAATAGGCCCCAGGCCATTACCAGCACCGTAATGCCCAGCCTCACGATCCAGCCCGAGTCCACCCGCAGGGCAAGCAACAAGCCAGTCGGCATCGCTCCGTGCATCGTGCGGGTCGTTGAGCACATTGCCTGCCGCGTGCGCCAACACCGCCAGACCGGTGGCGGCCAGCGCCAGCGGTAGATCAAGCCCGCAGCCGCAGGCCGCTTTGGTGCTGGTGCCCAGCACACAGGCCACCACGGTCAACAACAAAAAAGCTGGGTGCGTCATGCGCTACCCCATTTGCCAAGGCAGCTTGGGTGAGATTTCAGGCAATGAAGAGACCACGATTTTCAGCATGGTTGCCGAGACGGTGTCTCGCTTTGATCTTTGTTGACCAGGTGTCTTGTTGGGTGACGGCTCAAAACCGGGTGATTTGTCACAAGTGGACACCTTCGCCGGCCCTTTCTCTTTTGGGTGGCTGGTAAACTGATTTCGGGTTCGGCGGTTGGCCCTTCTTTGTTCCCATACATGACCACCATCCTCAACGCGACTGCCCCTGCTTGTTTCGAGATCAAAAGCGCCAATTTGCCTTTGGTGGCTTTGCTGCTCAAGTCGCGCGACTTGGACCGCCTCGGCCAAGAGCTGGCGAAGCGGTTTGGTGATGTGCCGGATTTCTTCGACAACGACCCGCTGGTGGTCGACTTATCGCCTCTGAAGGCCGCTGGCGAGAGCGACGGCTCGGTGGCGTGGACTGTCACCGATTTCCAGGCTTTGTCCGCTTTGCTTCGAAGCTACCGGCTGCAGCCGCTGGTGGTGCGCGGTGGTTCACAGGCCCAGATGGCGATTGCGGTGCAGGCTGGTTTTGTTGCCGTGTCCGACGTTTTGGTTCATCAGCCTACGCCCGCCCAGCGCGCAAGTGAAGCCAATGTAGTGCAGGCCAACCCGGCCTCGTCTGCCCTCAATCCACTCCCGTTAGGCGCATTGGTGATCGACAAACCGTTGCGCTCGGGTCAGCAGGTGTATGCGCGCGGTCGAGATCTGGTGGTGATGGCGATGGTGAATCCGGGTGCAGAGGTGATTGCTGATGGCCACATCCATGTGTATGCGCCGTTGCGTGGCAAGGCAATGGCCGGTGCACGCGGAAACGCCGATGCGCGCATTTTTTCTTTGGCGATGGCGCCCGAATTGATTTCTATTGCGGGCGTTTACCGCACCAGTGAAAATCCCTTGCCCACTGCGGTGCAAGGCAAGCCAGCTCAGGTGCGGCTGGTGGTCGAGCCCGATGGTGACAAACTTGTCATCGATGCCATTGGCGTTTAATGGCGCCTTGTCCCCTGTCCTTACTCAGCGAGAAACTCTTTCACCATGACACGAATTGTTGTTGTCACCTCCGGCAAAGGCGGCGTGGGCAAGACCACCACCAGCGCCAGCTTCTCTGCGGGTCTGGCCATGCGTGGACTCAAGACAGCGGTCATTGATTTCGACATCGGTTTGCGCAACCTCGATCTCATCATGGGTTGCGAGCGCCGCGTGATCTACGACCTGATCAACGTGATTCAGGGCGATGCCAATTTGAATCAAGCGTTGATCAAAGACAAGCAGTGCGATAACCTGTTCGTGCTGGCTGCCAGCCAGACCCGGGACAAGGACGCGCTGTCGCAAGAGGGCGTGGAGAAGGTGCTCAACGATCTCAAGGGCATGGGTTTCGACTACATCGTCTGCGACTCGCCGGCCGGTATCGAAACTGGTGCGCTGATGGCGATGCACTTCGCCGATGAGGCGCTGATCGTCACCAACCCCGAAGTCGCTAGCGTGCGCGATTCCGATCGCATCTTGGGCATGCTCAGCAGCAAGACACAGCGCGCCATTGAGGGCAAGGAGCCGATTGTGGAACACCTGCTGATCACCCGCTACAACCCCAGCCGCGTGGCCGAGGGGCAGATGCTGTCACTGGAAGACATTCAAGACATCCTGCGTATCAAGCTGATTGGGGTGATTCCCGAGAGCGAGAGCGTGCTCACCGCCTCCAACCAAGGTACACCGGCGATTCATCTCAAGGGCAGCGATGTGGCCGAGGCTTACACCGATGTGATTGATCGCTTCCTTGGCGCCGAGAAGCCATTGCGTTTCATAGAAGCCAGCAAGGCCGGTTTCTTCAAACGCCTGTTTGGGGGGAAGTGAGGTGATGTCCTTTATCTCCTTCTTGGTTGGCGAAAAAAAGAAGACCGCCAGCGTGGCCAAAGAGCGTCTTCAAATCATCTTGGCTCACGAGCGCAGTGGCCACAGCGCTGCCATGCCCGATTACCTGCCTGCTTTGCAACGGGAGCTGGTTGCCGTGATTGGGAAGTACATCAACATTCACCCGGACGACATCAAGGTTCAGCTTGAGCGCCAGGATAATTTGGAGGTGCTGGAAGTGAAGATCGAGCTGCCCGATCGCAAGTAAGCAGCTGAAATCGACACCCGGATGGCAGTGCTGCTTGGTAAACGGGCAAACCGTTTTTTCATCCACCGTTTGACCCAGTTTGGGAACCGACAGCGCCCGAGAAGATCGCCCCGGTGCACCCGCCATGCGCCGCAAGAAGCATCGAGTTCAATCACGCGGTACCACTGCAAGGCTTACAGCGGTGGCGCTTTCTGGGCCAACAGCCATTGCAATCAACACAGAGCCCTGGTCGACCGCATGGTGGAGGTGCCAGCCCGCCTGGCGCTCTCTCAGCGGGTGGAAATGGCCGAGGGCGATCGGCGCGCTGCCGCTGCGCTGCTCCCGGCGTCACCACAGTCCGTAGCCTTGCCCACCGTTAGCCAGCGAGGAAAATGCGACGCGCTGGCGTATCAGATACAGCATTGGGACGCCATGGCGCGGCAGCCGCAATCGGCTCAAATGCAGGACTGGATTCGCGCCGAGCGGCACAAGACGCGCGAACGCCAGTGGGCTCTTCGTTGTTGGCACTGGCAAAAAATTCTATCTCGCAATATAATAGTCGGCTCGCCTTGGGCGACTGGCCGTGTCATCACCCACCGAAAAGATGGGAGATTGCGCTCCACCCCTGGCAGAGGGGTTGCTGGTCTGGCCCCGCCATGGCGCGTCATCCGCTCTCTCACAGCGTGGTGAAATTTTTCCCCTGCTGTTGTCCGATCCGCTGCCATGGATGGGCCACCGGTGCCAACGCGATACTCGAAACCCGCTGCGGCGCTGGACAAGTCAGTTGGGCACCCCGGCACCCAGGGGCTGCCACTGTGTTTTTGGGTGCATACGCCGTTCTGCCTGACACGCTGCGGCCTTGTGCCATTTGATGTTTTTGATGATTTCTACGATTTCTGTTTCTGCAACGAAGCCTTCCTCCCCGCTCTCCATGGGCAAGTACCGCATTGCGGCCTGCCCACGCCCTCTGCCTTGCGGCCGCTTTGCCGCCCAGGTGTCCATTGCCAGTGGCACTGGCAGCGCTTCCACCGACCGCGTGATGCGCTTCGTGGACGACTTCGCCACCTTCGACGCCGCTGCACGCTACGCGGTGGCGCAAGGCGTCGACTGGGTGAACGACACGCTGCGCGTGCGCAACACCCATCTTTATTCCAATGCGGCGCTCTCAACGCGCCAACCTATCTGTATCTGAACTCGAAGGACTGACTTATGGCCAAGGAAGAACTGATCGACATGATGGGCATCGTCAACGAGGTGCTGCCCGACACGCGTTTTCGCGTGACGCTGGACAACGGTCACCAGTTGATTGCCTATTCCGCCGGCAAGATGAAGAAGAACCACATCCGCATTCTTGCGGGTGACCGGGTTTCTTTGGAACTCTCGCCTTACGACCTCACCAAAGGGCGCATCAACTTCCGCCACATCGAGGGCCGCGGCCCGATGGTGCCGCGCAAGCCGCGCTGAATTGAGGCCTGGCGGCCGGGGCGTTCACATGCCCATGCCGCCCACCGTGACCAGCCGCCCCAGGGGCGGCTTTTCCACGTCAGCGTCCGTGTGGGCACCTATCGATGGCCACTGGCTTGTGGCCAAGCCGATCAGCCAGTTCGTTTTGTCGCTTGGTCAGACGTCAAAGGCCAGCGCCTGGTTCAGGCCGTGCGCTGGGCGCGCCGCTGGCGCACCGCCGCCGCCAGCCCTTGCAGCACCGGCACGGTTTGCTCCCAGCCAATACAGGCGTCCGTCACGCTCACGCCATGTTGCAGCGCTTGGCCGGGCACGATGTCTTGCCGGCCCTCGTGCAGATGGCTCTCGATCATCACGCCGCAGATGCGGGCATCCCCTGCCGCGATTTGCTGCGCCACCGCCTCAGTCACCTCGATCTGTTTGCGGTGCTGCTTGCTGCTGTTGGCGTGTGACACATCGATCATCACCTGCTCGCGCAGGCCGGCGGCCTTGAGCAGCGCGCAAGCGGCGTCGATGTCGGCCGCGCTGTAGTTGGGCTGTTTGCCGCCGCGCAGGATCACGTGGCAGTCGGCGTTGCCACGGGTCTCAAATATGGCCGCCTGGCCCATCTTGGTCATGCCCATAAAGGCGTGCTGCGCGTTTGCGGCCTGGATCGCATCGCTCGCCACCTTCACGCCGCCGTCGGTACCGTTTTTGAATCCCACCGGACAAGACAGACCGCTGGCGAGCTGGCGGTGGCTCTGGCTCTCTGTCGTGCGCGCACCGATCGCGCCCCAACTCACCAGATCGCTGATGAACTGCGGCGAGAGCAGGTCCAGAAACTCAGTGCCCACAGGCACGCCGATAGCGAGCAGGTCCAGCAGCAGCTGGCGCGCCAGCTCCAAGCCTTCGTTGATCGCGAAGCTGCCGTCCAGATGCGGGTCGTTGATGTAGCCCTTCCAGCCGACCGTGGTGCGCGGCTTCTCGAAATAGACCCTCATCACGATCAGCAGGTCTTCGCTCAGCGCATCGGCCTGATCTTTGAGGCGTTGTCCGTAATCCATCGCTTCGTCGTGGTCGTGGATGGAACACGGTCCGACCACCACCACCAGCCGATCGTCTTGCCCTTGCAACACGCGCGAGATCGCGGTGCGGCTCTGCTCCACCAGCGCCTGTGCCGCCTCGGGTGTGGGCAGCCATTCTTGCAGCAGCGCGGGTGTGATCAGCGGGCGCACCGCGCCGATGCGTGTGTCGTCGATGCGGGTGGTGTCAAGGGTCGAGGGCGCGGTGGCAGGGATGCGGTGGGGCATGGTGGGCAGATGGGACGAGTCAAAAAAGTCAGGCTGAAACGGCGGGCGGGCCACAGCGTTGCGCCAGCCAACGCGGGAGCGCGGCCTTGCTGCAGCGCTGCAAAGCCATCAGGAACACGTGGTCGGGGTCGGCCACAGCATGGCGCGTGCGCAGATCCTGCTGTATGTGCGTGAGCAGCGCGGCGGCCATTTCCGCGTCGACCATGGCGCGGTGGGCAGCGCCGGTTTGCGGCAGCCGCAGGCGCTGCACCAGTGCGCCCAGTTTGTGGCTGGTTGCCTCAGGGTAGAGCCGGCGCGAGAGCAGCACCGTGCAGGCAAACGGCTGCGGCGCAGCCAGACCAGCCAGCGCCAGCTCGGCCTGCCAGTAGCGGCGGTCGAACGACGCGTTGTGAGCCACCATCGGCGCCTCGCCAACGAAGCGCGCCGCGTCCGCCATCACCTGCTCGGCGCGCGGCGCTGTTGCCACCATCGGGTTGGTGATGCCGGTGAGCTGGGTGATGAACGACGGGATGTAAACGCCCGCGTTCATCAGGCTCTGGAAACGGTCCACCACCTGGCCATGCTCCAGCAGCACGATGGCGATTTCGGTGGCACGGTCGCCCAGCGCGGGCGAGATGCCGGTGGTTTCAAAATCGATGACAGCGATGCGGGCCATGGGTGTGAGCGGGGTGGGTGTCGCCGGGGTGAACCCACGATTTTAGGAGCAGGCGTTTTCCCCCTATGCTGCCTGTCCAGACACCCCAAAACAGGAGACCAATCGATGCTGCAATCTGGCCTGATGATGGACCGCCCTTTGCTGCTCGCCGACGTGATCGAACACGCCGCGCAGCAGTTTGCCGATGTCGAGGTGGTGTCGCGCGAAACGCACGGCCCGCTGTTTCGCTACACCTACGCCGACTGCGCCGCGCGTGCGCGACAACTTGCCAACGCGCTGGCCGGTCTTGGCCTGCAACCCGGCGATGCGGTGGGCACCATCGCCTGGAACAACCACCGCCACCTGGAGGCGTATTACGCGGTTTCGGGCAGCGGCATGGTCATGCACACCTGCAACCCGCGCCTGAGCCCGCAGCAACTCATCTACATCATCAACCACGCCGAAGACCAGGTGGTGCTGTTCGACGCCACCTTCGCGCCGCTGGTCAAAGGCATCTCGGCCCACTGCCCCCAGGTGCGCGCCTGGGTTTGCATGGCCGAGGCCGCGCACACCCCGGCCATCGAAGGCGTGGTCAACGTGTTGACCTACGAAGACCTGATCGCACCCTGCAGCACCACCTTCGACTGGCCCAGCTTCGACGAGCGCACCGCTGCCGCGCTTTGCTACACCTCGGGCACCACCGGCAACCCCAAGGGCGCGCTGTATTCGCACCGCGCCATCGTGCTCAACGCGCTCAGCGGTTGCCTGCCTGGCGTGTTGGCGCTGGCGCCCGACCAGACCATCCTGCCGGTGGTGCCGATGTTTCACATCAACGCCTGGTGCATCCCCTATGCCGCGCCGCTCTCAGGGACCAAATTGGTGCTGCCCGGCCCCAAGCTCGACGGCCAGTCGCTCTACGAGCTGATGGAAGCCGAGGCGGTGACCATCAGCGCGGGCGTGCCCACCATCTGGCAGGGCCTGCTGGCCCATCTGGAGCAACACGGCCTGAGGTTTTCGACCATGCGGCGCACAGCGGTGGGCGGCTCGGCGATGCCCCAGCCGCTGATCGCCAAATTCGTGGAAACCTACAACGTGGAGGTGCGCCACGGCTGGGGCATGACGGAAACCACCGCGGTTGCCACCATCGGCACACTGCCGCCCGCCAGCCGCAACTGGGCACCAGCGCAGCGCCATGCTCTGCTCGCCAAGCAGGGCAAGAGCGTCTTCGGCATCGACATCAAGGTGGAGAACGAGGCCGGCGCCACGCTGCCGCGCGACGGCATCTCGCAGGGCGAGCTCATGGTGCGTGGGCAGTGGATCGTCTCAAGCTACTACAAGGGCGAGCAGTCCCCGCTGGTCGACGGCTGGTTCCCCACCGGCGACATCGCCACCATCGACGCCACGGGCGTGATGCAGATCCGCGACCGCACCAAAGACGTGATCAAGACCGGTGGCGAATGGATCAGCTCGCTGGAGCTGGAAAGCGCTGCCATCGCCCACCCGGCGGTTGCGATGGCGGCGGTGATTGGCGTCAAGCACCCCAAGTGGGACGAGCGTCCGCTGCTGTTTTTGGTGTGTAAACCGGGGCATGCCGTGACGAAGGACGAGATCCTCGCCTTCATTGGCGAGCGTGTGCCCAAGTGGTGGGTGCCCGACGATGTGGTGTTCCTGGACGCCCTGCCTGTGGGCGGCACCGGCAAGGTGCAAAAAGGCGACCTGCGCAAGCAGTACGGCGGCGTGTTCAGCTGAAAGCCCTGGCCGTCCAATGGCTCCGGCCCAGTGAGGTCTCAACATCCCCTCGGACTGAGCTGGTGAAGCCCAGCGCTGGCCCGAGCGTTGCCATCAGAGACGGTCGTTGCTCCATGAGGCCGAGTGCGAGACCCTGCCATCGCCCACGGCGTGCTGTTTGGCCGACACTCTCAGCATGAGCAACGCAACACCAGCCCCCACCCTTGACGCCGCCCGCGCCGGCTTTCACTTCGACAACAGCTACGCGCGCGAGCTCGACGGCTTCTTCGCTCCCTGGCAGGCAGCCAAAGCGCCGCAGCCGACGCTGCTCAAGCTCAACCATGCGCTTGCCGCCGAACTCGGCCTGGACGCAGACGCGCTCCACGGTCCCTTGGGCGCCGCCATCTTCAGCGGCAACCTCGCACCCCCCGGCGCTACGCCCATCGCCCAGGCCTATGCCGGCCACCAGTTCGGCGGCTTCTCGCCCCAGTTGGGCGACGGCCGCGCGCTGCTGCTCGGCGAAGTCATCAACACCCACGGCCAGCGGCGCGACATCGCCTTCAAAGGCTCGGGCCGCACGCCGTTTTCGCGCGGCGGCGATGGCAAAGCCGCGCTCGGCCCGGTGCTGCGCGAGTACCTGATGGGCGAGGCGATGCACGCGCTCGGTATCCCCACCACGCGCGCGCTGGCCGCGGCATCCACCGGCGAGCAGGTGCTGCGCGAGAGCGGTGCCCTGCCCGGCGCGGTGCTTACCCGCGTGGCCGCCAGCCACCTGCGCGTGGGCACCTTCCAGTTCTTCGCCACCCGCGGCACACCCGAGCAGCTCAAGCGCCTGGCCGACTACGCCATCGAGCGCCACGACCCCGAATTGGCGCAAAGCGAGCAGCCCTACCTGGCCTTTTTGCGCGCGGTGGCCGAGCGCCAAGCCGCGCTGATCGCGCGCTGGATGGGCGTGGGCTTCATCCACGGCGTGATGAACACCGACAACATGACGATTTCGGGCGAAACCATCGACTACGGCCCCTGCGCCTTCATGGACGCCTACGATCCGGCCACCGTCTTCAGCTCCATCGACCGCCAAGGCCGCTATGCCTATGGCAACCAGCCCGGTATCGGCCAGTGGAACCTGGCCCGTCTCGCCGAAACCCTGCTCCCCCTGCTGCACACCGACGCCGACGAAGCCGTGGCGTTGGCCAGCGAGGTGGTCAACGGTTTTCCCGAGCGCTACCAGCACCACTGGCGCGCCGAGCTTCGCCGAAAGCTCGGCCTGCAAGCCGAGTTGCCAAATGACGACGCGCTCATCAGCGACTGGCTCGACCTCCTCCAAGCCCAGCGTGCCGACTTCACCCTCGCCCACCGCCGCTTGTCCGACTTCGCGCATTCGGGCGATGCCACCGCGCTGCGCAACCTGTTCGCCAACCCAACCACGCTTGATACCTGGTTCCACCGTTGGCAGACACGCGCCGAAAGCGACGCCGCCACGAGCGAAACGCGCGCCGAGCAAATGCGCCTGGCCAACCCCCTTTACATTCCGCGCAACCACCAAGTCGAGGCCGCGCTGGCGTCGGCCGTGGAGCAGGGCGACCAAGCACCTTTCGAGCGTCTGTTGGCCGTGCTGCAACATCCGTTCGACGCCCGCCCGGGCCTGACGGTTTACGAGCAGCCTGCGTCCGCCGGGTCCATGACCGGTTACCGCACTTTTTGCGGCACCTGAGCGGTTGAAATGGCGTTGGCTGGTGTTGTCGCTGTCAGGTCGCGGGATTGCCGCTCGCTACGAAGACACGGTTTGCCGCGTGGCACAAAAGCTTGGCCAACGTGGTGAATTGGGTGCGGCTGCAACCAACACCGGTGGTGGGAGGCTCTTTTAGAGGTATCCGCCCATCAGACCGGCTTGACAGTTTGTCCAAGGCAGGCAAACTATGCTGCACTGCAACATGGAGCCCACAATGAACAGCCAATGGGGTCTCGACGACTTGCTGGCCGACCTGCAACACGCCCGCAAACGCGGCGATCTGGGTCGACTGGCGTTTGTCTCTTACTGCGATGTGCGCCGCTGGGCCCGCGAGGCTGGGCGCTCGGTACTGGCCGACCAAGCCAGGCGTCTCATCACCGACAGTCCGCACCAATCCCGCGATGATTTTTTGAATCAGGTCGATGCGCTCATCTTGGCGCTAGAAGCCTTGCGCGAAGCCGAACAGCCCGAGTCCGAGCCAAATGCCACCAACCGCGAAAGCCCGCGCAGTGGCTGGGCAGCGCTTTCCGCAGCAGCTTGAGCGGCTCAACCCGAGCGCCCGAAACAGGCCGCTTGATCTCGCCAAAACGCGTCCGATGCGCCGCCAAAGTAGCCCTCAGCGGTAAAACGCCTCGACCGTGCCTTTGAGCTTGATCACCAATGGGTTGCCTTTGCGGTCCAGCGTCTTGCCCGCCGGTACCTTCACCCAGCCCTCGCTCACACAGTACTCCACCACGTCCAGCCGGTCCCTGCCGTTGAAGCGAATGCCCACATCGTGCTCAAACACGGCGGCCACATGGTGAGGGCTGCGGGCGTCGATGGACAGGTGATCGGGCAGCGCCGGGCGCTCGGGGGTGGTATCGGTCATGGGGTGAGGAAATTCAGATCGTGGGCGCGGTTGCGCGGTTGGTCAGTCTGGGATTTTGACTCACCCCAAAGGCCGGTTGACTTGAACAGCTAAGCTGTTGGTTTGTAACCCACTTGTCTGGACCCGTGCGCCAGCCAACCCATCTCACATCCCATGAACCCCATCCTTCGCACCGCCGCCCTGATCGCCGCCCTCGCCACCGCCGCCGCTGTTCACGCGCAAACAACCGCCTTGCCCGCCGACAAAGTCCTGCCCTCCGGCGTCACCCTGAAATGGACCACCGCCGGCACCGGCGCGAAACCCCAGGCCACCGACACGGTGCAGGTGCATTACCGCGGCACCTTGCTCGACGGCAAAGAATTCGACAGCTCGTTCAAACGCGGCGAGCCTGCCAGCTTCCCGCTCAACCGCGTCGTGCCTTGCTGGACCCAGGCCTTGCAGGAAATGAAAGTGGGTGACACGGCCGACGTCACTTGCCCTCCAGCCACCGCCTACGGTGAGCGCGGCATCCCCGGCACGATCCCGGCCAACAGCACCTTGAAGTTTCAGGTTCAGCTGCTGGCGGTGAAAGGCAAGTAAGCCGACGCCGCCGACCGAGTTCCAAGCCCGACACCCAGCACCATGATCGAGACCCGCCTGCTCATCCCCACCCTGCAAACCGATGACGACGCCAGCGCTGTCATGTTCGAGCTGCAAGACCTGCCTTGCGTGCATGAAGCGGGCGTGGACCTGCCCGCGCACACTGCGTGGGTGCGCCACACGGCGATGATGTCGCCCGAAGACGTTGTAGCCAAACTGCTGGATGCAGGCATCGCTGCCGACGTGTTGTGAGCCGCAGCCAGTGGCTGGATTTGAGCGGTTGCGGTGCTGGCTGGCGCGCCTGTGCCGGGTGAGTTGGAGCACAGGACTCGACTCCGTTAGGCATCGCACTCTAGGGAAAACCCTGCAATTGAGGTGTGGTCCCTAGAGCTTTTCGACACACTGCATGGGTGCCTGACAAAAGACGGTGAGCCAAAAGCCCACCGCCCAGCCGGGCAAAGTTAATCAACCCACTGGAGTTCAACATGTCGAACAAAAACCTGTCCACCGTCGCCACCCAAGTCATCGAGGCTTATGGCATGACCGCCACCAACGTCATCAACACCTACCGCTTCGGTGGCGAGCGCGTTGTTGGCTTCATTGACGAGCGCTTTGCCTCCACCGTGGGCCGCAGCGCGCCAACGCTCAGCAACGGCACGCGTGCCACCCTGATCGACGGCCAGCAGCGCGTGAGCGGCTTCTATGTGAAGGGCCTGCACTTCGGCACCGACCGCGCCCAGAGCGTGGTGGGCGTGGCGGTTGATCTGGCCACCAAAGGTGTGAACCTCGTGGCTTCGAACGCCACGCGCCTGGACCGCCGCACCAACCTGAACGCGCTGGACAAACTCAATCTCGTGGTCATGCCAGCCGCTTCGTTGCTGAACAGCGTGGCTGTCGGTTTTGAAGAGGGCAGCACCGAGCTGGTCAAGCGCGTGGCTGGCGAGTCGATGCCCGCCAAGGCCATCGCCACCCGCAAGCTCAACGCGTCCAAGCGCAAGGCCGCCACCAGCCGCAAGCGCATCACCAAGGCCGCGGCCCAGCAAGTGGGAGACGCGCTGGAGACCGGCGAGCAGATCGCCCAGAGCGCCAGCGACCAAGTGAATAAGCAGGTGAACAAGGCCGTTGCCGCACGCAAGAAAGTCGTCAAGACAGCCAAAACCGCCACCAAAACCGCGACCAAGCGCGTGAGCAAGGCGGTTGCCGACACAGCCATCGACACCTCCAACGCCGCACGCCGCGTGGCACGCAGGGCCGAGAAGGTCGCCGAAGCCGCCTGAGGTGGCTGACAGGCGACGGCCGCTCGTCGCCGCCTGTTCAATGTCTTGGGCGTCTTCAACGTCTTGAAATGGGTGGCACGCGGTGCACACCCATTTTTTTGGCGCGTTGGTTACCGGGCGACCGCGCTCCCGGCCAGCCAAGCCTGCACCGCATCAACCACCACCAAATCGGGCAAAAACTCCTGCTCCAGTCGCCCTTGTGCCAATCCGCGCAGGTGCTGTGCCAGCGCGGCCTCCAGCGCGGTGAGTCCATCCAGCGCCGAGTCATCGCAGGGCACGGGTTCGCTCACCGCCAGGTGCGCGTGGGCATCGAAGGTGGTGCGGTCCATCAGCAGCGGGTGAAGTTGCGGCAGGTGGCGGCGCGCGATGGCCAGCATGGCCAGGCCCCAGGTGTCCAAGTCGCCCCAATACGCCACCTCACAGCTCTTCAGCCACGGCGCGGCCAGCCAAGACAGGTTGAGCCCACTGCCCAGGATGGCGATGGTGTTGGGCAACGGCCGGGGCAGCTGGTGCAGGCTGCGCTCGTTTTCCACCAGCAAGATGCGGCGCACGGGCAAAGCGGTTTTGTGTGGGTCGGTCGTGAGCAGCTCGCTGGTGGTGACGCGCAGGCGGCGAAACGGCAGCAGGCCATCGGCCAGCGGTGCCACCAGTAACCAGTGCTCGCCTTCGGGGCTGGCGTCCAGAAAGGCGGTCAGACCTTGGCGGCTGGCCTCGCCGTCGAAGCGCTCGTCCAGCAGCGCTTTCAGCAGGCTGTCGTGGCGCTCAAAAAATTTGCTGTCGTTGCCGGCCACAGCCAGTGCGCGCAGCGGTTTTCCTGCCGCGCATCCCGGCGCCAGTTGCAAGGCGACGCAGGTGGCGGTGATGACCTGGGCGGTGGGCAGGTGCCGCCACAGGCTGAGTCGGCGCAGCAGCAGGCGGTGAAAACCCGCATCTACTTGGCTGAGCAAGGTGACCAGTGCTTCGTAGTCGGCGGAAATGCCGGTGTGCTCGCGCCCGGCCAAGCGGTTGATGGTGGCGATCGCGTCTGAGGGGCGCGACAGCGTCCAGTGCACCGGCACCTCCACAGGCGCCGCAGAACCACGGTAGCTGCGTGGTGCCCATTGCACGGTGCCGGGGCCGTTCTCCCCAATGGCTTTCCATGCTCGCAGGTGCTCGCGCACGGCTCCACTGGCGTTCAAAAAGTCTTGGCCGCTGGGCGCGCCAATACCGAGCTTCAAGGGCCACGCGCCGTTACCCGGCAGCAGATGCGCCTCGCGCCAGTCGCTGCGCTGCCACTGACTGGCGAGTTTTTCGGCGAGTTGGTGCGGAGATTTCATGGGATGCAAAGACGGTGAAAACAGAATTTTTTAGCGCTTTTAGGATCGGTGTCAGCGGCCACCTGGGTTCACCGTTTCGGCTTGTTTACCGCACTGCGCTTCTCCTCCAGCTTCTCCCCCAACTCCTCCCAGCTCAAACAGGCCAAGCTGGCCTGCCGCCCGCGCCGATGCACCAGCACGGCTGATCGGGTGTGGTTGCGCAGCAGACGCAGTTCTTTGTTGGGCGTGACGAAGAGGGCGTGCAGGCCGAACTCGCGCAGCGCTTGGATGATGCGGGCGGCCACGGCGGCGGAGCTTTTGGAGAAGGCCTCGTCGAGCACGATGGTGCCAAACAGCGGGCGGCTGCGGCCTGGCGGGCACAGCGCGTAGCTGAGTGAGGCGGTGAGCACGTAGCTGGCGATGATTTCTTTCTCGCCGCCGCTGCCACCTTGCGAGCCGGTGCGCCGTTCCAGAATCTGGCTGCTGGCGCGGTCGATCACATGCACCGCAAACTGCAGCCGGTAGCGCGCGTCGAGCAGGGCTTGAGCGGCTTTGGTGCGGCGGTTGGTGGCGTGCTCGCGCAGCAGATCAACCATGGCGCGCAACGCTTGGTAATGGCGCTGGCCGCCGTCGTCGTGCAGGCGCTCGGTGCGCAACAGCGCCATCGCTTTGTTCAGGGTTTGCAGGCTGGGGTGTACCACCAGCTGCGGCGCCAGTTGCAGGATGCGGCCGGGCTGAAAGTCCACGCGCTGCAACGTGCGGTTGAGCTCGTCGATGCGCTCGGTGATGTCGGTCACCTGCGCGTTGATGCCGCTCAGCAAGGTGCTCACGCCCTGCTCAGACGCGGTGTTCAGGTAGTCCTGAAAACGCTGGCGTTTCTCGGGCAGCGCCTCTTCTTCGAGCACGCGCAGGCGCTCCAGGTAATGCGGTAGCGCGGCCATCTCTTCGGCTTGGTCGGCCAGGGCGCCACGGTCTTCTTTGAGGGCGCGGGCCATCTGGCGGATCAGCTCTTTTTGCAGGTCGCCCAAGTGGCGTTGCTGTTTGTCGGCTTGTTCGCGCAACGCATCCACCGTGCTGCGCTCCTGGGCGTCGATCTGCTCGCCATTCGGCTTGGGCAGACCGCCGGGGAGCAGCCGCACGAGGGTGTCGGTGAGCGCGGGCGCATCGGGTGTCAGATCCGCCAGACGGGCGGCGCAGTCGGCCTGTTTTTTCTCGGCGGTGCGGTGCTCGGCTTGCACGCTGGCGTGACCGAGTTCGTGGCTGCGAAGCGCTGCTTCGGCCTGCTCGCGCAGCGTTTGCGCTTGGCCGTAGCGCGCTTTGGCCTGCGCGGTGTCGGACTTCGGATTGAGCAGCGCTGCAAGCTGTTCTTGCAGGCGCTGCAACTGCGCCAGGGTGTCGGCCACGTCCAGATTTTCAAAGCGCAGGGCTTGCAGGCTGTGCCAGAGGCTTCGCTGCAAAGCGGCTTGTTTGACCCGGTTGTTGGCGGTTTCTTTGGCTTGCTCCAGCGTGGTCCATTGCTTCTCGGCGTCCGCGATTTGCTGCGCCAGTTGGGCCAGCCGGTCGCGGTTGTCAAAGCCGGTCATCCAGTCTTGGTCAAGGCGCTTCTGGTCTTGCTTGTCAAAGTGCTGTGCGCGGCCCGACATCAGGCCCTGCTGCGTCATGGCGTGTGGCGTGTGACGCAGATCGTCGGCATCGTTGACGCAATGGCGGTCCAGCTCGGCCAGCAGCTTTTGCAGCGCGTGTTGGTGCGCGTGCGGTTTGAGGTTGAGCTTGCGGCAAAAGCCGTCGCTCCAGAAAGCCGCCGGTGCTGGGTCTTTGGACCTGTGTTGTTGCACTTCCAGTAACCGCACATGCAGGCGGTTGTGGCGCTGGTTGACCCAGTGCAGCGCTGCCTGCATGGCCTGCGGCGGCACCAGAATGCGCAGGCGGTGGCTGCCCAGCGCGCGCTCGATGGCGCCGCGCCAGGCCTGCTCGTCTTTGCGCACCTCGATCAGTTCGGCGGCAAAGGGCAGGTCGTCGGGCGAGAGCTGCAAGGCCTCAGCCAGCGCGGCGCGAAACGGCTGAAACTCCACCGGCAGGTTGGAGCCGGGGCGCTGGCGCACCGCGTCGTGTTCGGCTTGCAGCCGCATCAGCTCGGCGTGGGCATTGCGCTCATGCATCACGGCGGTTTCGGCCGCGGCAGTTTGCTCGGCTTGTTGCGCATCGAGCTGCTGCAGCGCCGCGCTGGCCGCTTGCTGGTGCGTGGCCAGCAGGGTGGCGTTGGCGTCTGTGGTGCCGTCCGCAGGCAATCCCAGCGCGAGGTTGCGCACCAGCTTTTGGTAGTCGGCCAGCGCGGCCTGCCGTTGGCGCAGCACCTGCTGCTGGCTGGCGATGCCGCCTTGCAGCAACTCGATATTGCTGCCACCGGTTTGCAGGTAGTCGGCCAGGCGCGCTTGTTCATCTGCGCGGGCATTTTTGAGCGTGGTTTGTGCTTGTTTGATCTGCGCTTGCAACTGCGCCAGTTGCGTTTGCAGGGCGTTGCTGCGCTGCTGCCACAGGCGGTGTCCTTGCTCAGCAAACCAGCGGGGGAGCGCCGCTTGCAGGGTGCGCAGGTCGGCCAGCCGCTGCTGCGCCAGTTGCTCTTGCCGCGCCATGTCGCGCAGCGGCAGCAGGGCCAGGTACTGCTGATTGGCCAGCTCCAACTCAGTGTGGATCACAGCCAGCTCGTCGAAGTTGGCGGCGACTTTCAGGGCCTCGTCAAACGCCGACTGGTCGTCGAGCACCAGTTCCCGAAAAATCTCGTCGATGCTGTTGAGCTGCTTGAGGCCAGCCGCGCGGTTGAGCAGTGTGAAAGCGTTGGGACCGACCTCAAAAAAGCGCTGCAACTTCGCGAGGTAGGCGGTTTTGATGGTGAAAATTTGCAGGCCGTCGGTGTTCTTTTCCAGCTTGCCCAGGGCGCGCGCGCCGCCGCTGTGGTGCTCCTCCAGCCAGGCATCGAGGCTGTGGTCGGCGCCTTGCGCAAAGAACCAGCGGCGGCTCATGTCGCTGACCGACGAGCTGCTGCCGTCGAACCACAGCAGCGCGCCAATCAGCACCGAGTCTGCTGGGTCGGCGTTGGGCTTGCCTGGGTGCGCCGCGTCTGCCCCACTGCGCACCAGCCGCGCGGCAATGCCGGTCACGCTGCGACCGCTGCGGGCCAGGTGGTTGCTGTCGTCGCCCGCGTGGCCGGGGCCGCTGGCGCCGCGCACATACGAGACCAGATCGCGGTCGCTTTCGTGGCCGCCGGTCGATGCCAGGTTGTAGCGCGGGTTGGCGCACAGCAATGTCATCAGCGCGTCGATCAGCGTGGTTTTGCCGCTGCCCGTGGGGCCGATGATGGCGGTGTTGGCCGCGTCGATACTGGCCTGGTGGCGCCCGGCAAAGGCGCCCCAGTTGTAGAGGTGCAGCTCGTGCAGGTGGTAGCCAGTGGGCACCTTGTTGGCTGCGGTTTTCGTTGCGGGCGCAGGCAACGCCACCAGCTCGAATTCGGGCATGGGTTCGGTCATTCGGCCTCCTGCTGGTTATCGGTGGCGGTGGCACCGCCTGCGGCCAGCGCGCGCAGGTGTTGCAGCAGCGCTTGCAGGTTTTGTGGGTTGGCCAGGTGAACGATCATGGGCCGGATGGTGATGCGCTCTTGCGCATCCACGTCGGACACCACGCCGTGCCCTCGCAAGTTTTCCAGCAGGTTCAACAGCCGCTTGCGCTCCTGCATCTCGCTGCCGGTGCTGCCCAAGTACGTCTCCAGCAGCGGCAGCAGGCCATCCACCGCCAGCTGCACCGGCACACCCAAGCCACTTTCTTGTTCGCGCTGCAAAAACTCGCGCCGCAGCACGGCCAGTAGCAGCGACTGCTCCAGCGTGAGCCGCTGGCGGCGCACCAGCGGGTGCGTCCACTCGTCGTCGTCCTCAGTGTCGGGCTGGTAGCCGGGCCGGATCGCCACATACGCCAGCCCGCGCGCATCGTCCACGCGCAGGGTCAGATCCAGCGGTTCGAGCTGCGCGTTGACGCGCGCGGTGTCGCTGGCCAGCTGGCGAAACAGTTGCGGTTTGGTGGCGTGTTCAAGCGCGCCGTTTCTGAGCAGCTCTTGCACCGCGCGGCGCAAGGCAACGGGGGTGGCGGGTGTCGCGGGTGATGCGTGGGTGTCCCGTTCTTGCCCTTGGCTTTGTGCGGCGCTTTCGTTGGCATCGGGGGCTGGCTCTTCAGCCTGCTTCGGCACCGGCGCTGGGCTGGCCCATTGGTCGAAGATGTCGGGGGTGGTGTTTTTGGAGGGCATAAAAATGCTGTTCAAAAGTGAGCTGCTGGTGCTGGTCAAGCAGGGGTCAAAGGTCAAGTTGGTGACGAGTTCACCAGTCCGCTTGCACGCTGCGCAGCGCTGCCGCATCCAGCTCCACCCGTGGCACGGTAAAACGCCATTGTTCTCTGGGGCTCTTTTGCGGGTCGGCGGTGGTGGTGATTTGCTCCTGCCCATCGCCCCAGTCCGCACCTGCCTCGCGCGCCACCGCCAGCCACAGTGTCAGCACCTCCAAATCGTGCTCGCCCGGGGGCAGCGCCTCGGCCAACTCAGCCAGCGTCAAGGGCTGCTGGCTTTGCTCCAACACGGCCAGGGTTTGTTGCAGCAGGGCTTGGCGATCGAGGCCTTCCAAGGCTTGCCAGAACTCGTCTTCCACTTGGTTCAGGTCGGCGTATTGCGTGGTCAACAGCAGGTCGGCATTTTCGCCGCCCCCATCCAGTGATTTGATGCGCAGCCGCTCGATCAGGGGCAGGCCTGAGAGGGCCACACCCAGCGGCGGCAGGGGCACTGGCTGGCGGCGCACCGCCTGGCGCTGCCAGTCGATGTCCAGCGCTTGTTGCAGGATCTCGTTGAGCAGCTGGCCCACGCGCTGGTTTTCGGCCGCTTGGCCGGTCTTCATGAACTGGCTCACCTCGCGCTCGCTGCGGGCGCGCACCGCCTGCACCACCTTGGCCTCTTTGATGAGCTGCTGCACCAGCAGGCGCAGGGTGCTGTGTTGCAGGTCGTCCAGCGCCTGGGGGCAGGCGGGGTGGTTCAGGATGTGGCGAATGCGCGCGCGCATCTCGGCAAGTTCGCTCTGGTTGTCGAGCTGCTGCTGAAAGCTCTCAAACACGCGGCCCTCTTGCGTGTTGAGCAGGCTGGCGTGGCCGTCGAGCAGCTGATCGACCACCGCGCCGCGGTGCTGCTGCGCGCTCAGAATGGCTTGGCGCAGCGTGCGGTCTGCCGTGCGCCACGAGTCTTCCACGCGCCGGAAGTCGGCGCGCAGGCTGGTGGCCAGCGCAAACACCTCGCGAATGCCCTCCACCGCCTGGGCGTCGGTCAGCAGCGTCAGACGCCCGGCGCGCACCTCGTCGAGCTGGTGCTGCAAATCATGGATACGCCGCTCCATGTGCTCGGCGCGGCTTTGCGGGTTGGGGTCGAGCGCGGTGGCGAGGTTGTCGATTTCGCGCTGCACCACAGCCAGGCGAGATGCGGTTGAGGTCATCAGCCGGTGGTCGAGCTGCGCCACAAAACCCAACGCGGTTTTGAGCGCGTCGGTTTCGTGGATGCGGCCCTCGCGCTCGGTGATCACCGAGCGGCGAATCCAGTCGCGCAGCTCGCGCCGCGCCTGCGCGGTGATGTCTGCTGTGTCGATCTCGAAGTCGGGCAGGTTGGCGTGGGCGCCCAGCATGTCGGCCAGCGCCTGCACCGCGTCGTCCAACGGCACGCCATCGCGCTGGTGCTCGAACAGCGCTTCCAGACAACTCAGCATCAGCGGCGCGCGGCGTGAAGAAAGCAGCAGCCAAGCAGCGTTTTGTTGGCGGGCGGCAATGTATTTTTGGGTACGCTGTTGGTTGAGGCTGGACATGGCGGGCTGTCGGTCGTTCAAAGAAAAGGTCGTGCATGCCATCGTGCTTCAAACCAACTCGAAAAATATGGCGAGGTCAGCAAAGGTGCATATTGCGGACAAGAAACAAGGAACAAAAATGGGTTTGATTCAACCACTTCCCGAAGGTCCGCTGGACATCGTGGGCGACATCCATGGTGAGTTTGATGCGCTGTGCGCTTTGCTGGCGCACCTGGGCTACCGCCGCGACGGCCAGCACGGGCAGGGGCGAACCCTGGTGTTTGTGGGTGACCTGTGCGACCGGGGGCCAGACAGCCCCGCCGTCTTCGCCTTGGTGCAGCGGTTGATCGATGCTGGCAGGGCGGTTGCCGTGCTGGGCAACCACGAGGTCAACCTGCTGCGCGAAGACCCCAAAGATGGAGCGGGGTGGTTTTTTGACGAGCGCGTTGATCGGGACCAGTCGAAATACGCGCCGTTTGCTCGACCCGGCGAATCTGAGCGTGCGCGCATTGTGAATTTCGTCTCAAGCCTGCCGGTGGCCCTCGAACGGCCCGATCTGCGCATCGTCCACGCGGCCTGGGTACAGCAGCACATTGATGCTGTGCGAGATCTGCCCATTGAGGCATTCCGACAGACCTACGACGCGTGGGAGCAACTGGCGGTTGACAAAGCGCGCAACGCCGACCTGGGTGGCCGCATGCAAGCCGAACTGCAGGATTGGCCCTGGGGCCTGGAAGACAAGGAGCGCCAGCCGCCCTTCCTGCACGCACACGCCGAGCACGAAGCCAACAAGCAAATGCTCAACCCGCTGAAGGTGCTGACCTCTGGCGTGGAACGCACCGGCAAGCGGCCGTTCTTTGCCAGTGGCAAGTGGCGTTTTTCTGACCGCGTGGCTTGGTGGGACGAATACGACCAAGCCATCCCCGTGGTGGTGGGCCACTACTGGCGCCGGTTGAACCCGATGGACAGAGCGACCGTTGGCAAACAAGACATCGATCTCTTCGCGGACACGTCACCGCTGCACTGGCACGGCAAACGCCACAACGTGTTTTGCGTCGACTTTTCGGTGGGCGGGCGTTGGGCAGCGCGCAAAACAGGTGACAGTTTGCACCAGGATTTCAAGCTGGCGGCGCTGCGCTGGCCCGAGAACGTGCTGCAGTTCGACGACGGCAGCAGTCAAGACACGGTGGGATTTCAAACAGAACGAAATCGGGGCTGAACTGAAGCAGCGGCGAGCATGGAAATGGCGCCATGCCGTCTGGCGTGGAGCTTCGCCCTCAGCTCGCGCTGGCCGCCCAGAAATCCGCCTGGCCGTAGTGGTGTTTCAAAAAATCGATCCACAATCGCACGCGCAGCGCGAGGTGTTTGCGCTGCGGAAACAGCGCGTAGATGCCATTCGGTGGCGCGGCGAAATCGTCGAGCACGGTGGTCAGTCGGCCCGCTGCGATGTCGCCCTCCACCTCCCAGGTGCTGCGCCAGGCGATGCCAAATCCGGCCAGACACCATTCGTGCAACACCTGGCCGTCGCTGCAATCCAACGGGCCAACGGGGCGCAGGTGCACGATCTGACGCGGCGCAGCAGCCAGCCTGCTTGTGATGGACCTGTCAGCGCTTTCATCTGCGGGCACCGTGGGCACCGTGGGCACAGCAAACGCCCAGCCGCGCGTTTGCGACGCGTCGCTGGAGAGCGCCAGGCAGTCGAAGCGCGCCAGATCGGCGGGTGTCTGCGGGCGACCGTGGCGCTGCAGAAACCGCGGCGTGGCCACGCACAGGCGGCGGTTGTCGGCCAAGCGCACGCTGACCAGCGACGAGTCGGGCAGATCGCCCACCCGCACCGCACAGTCGTAGCCCTCGCCTGTCACGTCCACCACCCGGTCGCTCAGGTTGAGTGAGATCGTCACCTCGGGATGCAGCTCGCAAAAACGCGGCACCAGTGGGGCCACATGGCGCCGGCCAAAACCGGCTGGCGCGGTGAGGCGCAAATGCCCGCTGGCCTTCACCCCGCCAGCGCTCACGCTGGCCTCGGCGTTGGCCACATCGGTCAGCAGGCGCTGGCAGTCTTCCAGGAACGCGCTGCCCTCGTGGGTCAACGTGATGCGCCGCGTCGTGCGCACCATGAGTTTCACGCCCAGGCGCGATTCCAGCGCATCGAGTCGGCGCCCGATGATGGCCGGCGCCACGCCCTCGGCGCGGGCCGCTGCGGTCAGGCTGCCGCGTGCGGCCACCGAGACGAAGGTGTCGAATTGTTTGAGCTTGTCCATGGCGGGTCAGGCGCTCGGGGTGTTGGGTGCAGACAAGCGTGTGATCGCTGCCTCGTCATAACCCAAGGCTCCCAACAGCTCGACGTTGTGCTCGCCCAGACGTGGCGGGCTCAGGCGCACGCCAGGGCGCTGGCCATTGAGCGTGAACGGGAACAGCACGGTCGGCGCAGTTTGCCCGGCGCGCTCGCCGTCGGGCAGGGTGATGGGCGCCAGTGCGCCAGTGGCCAGCAGGTGCGGGTCGTTCAGCAGATCTTCCGGGCGGGTGATGGGCGCGTAAGGCAAGCCCTCGCGCTCAAACAGCTCGGCGAGTTCGGCCGCGCTGTGCTGCGCCAGCCGTTGGCGCAACTCGGGAATGAGCCAGTCGCGCGCCAGCACGCGGTGGTTGTTGCTGGGCAGGCGCGGGTCGGCCTTAAGGTCGTTCAGGCCGAGGGCCCGGCAGAAGATGTCCCATTGCGTGTCGCTCACAGCGGCCAGAAAAATCTGCTCGCCGTCTTTCACGCTGAACACGTCGTACACCGCCCAAGACGAAATACGCTCGGGCATGGGCGCGGCCGGCGCGCCGGTCACCGCGTACTGCAGCATGTGTTGCGCCACCAGAAACACATTGTTCTCAAACAGCGCGCTCTCCACCTTCTGGCCCAGGCCAGTGCTCTCGCGCTGCTTCAACGCGGCCATCACACCAATGGCACCAAACAAGCCACCCATGATGTCGTTCACGCTGCTGCCCGCGCGCAGCGGATCGCCGGGGCGCCCAGTCATGTAGGCCAGGCCGCCCATCATCTGCACCACCTCGTCGAGCGCGGTGCGGTGGTCGTAGGGGCCGGGCAGAAAGCCTTTGTGGCTGACGTAAATCAGGCGCGGGTTGAGCCGCTTCAGGCTCTCGTAATCGAGGCCCAATTTCTGCATGGTCTCGGTCTTGAAGTTCTCGCTCACCACGTCGGCGGTGGCGATCAGCTTGAGCACCGCTTCCTTGCCTTCGGGCGTGTGCAGGTCCAGCGCCAGGCTTTTTTTGTTGCGGTTGAACAGCGGAAAAAAGCCAGCGCCCGAGCCCAGCAGGCGGCGCGTGTTGTCGCCTTTCGGCGGCTCGACCTTGATGACTTCCGCGCCCAGGTCGCCCAGCACCATGCCGCAGGTCGGGCCCATGACCATGTGGGTGAATTCGACGACGCGCAGGCCGGCGTAGGGCAGTGGCGGGGCGGTGGAAATGGTCATGCAATGCATGGTACTGCCCCCAAACCCAACACGACTACAAATCAAAAAGTCACAGGTACATGCGCGGGCGTGTTTTTAATGCCGCACAAAGACACGAATACAGTAGAGGACATGAAAAAAATCCGCGCGGTTCTGTTCGATGCCTATGGCACGTTGTTCGATGTTTACAGCATCGCCCTGCTCGCCGAGCAGCTGCTTCCCGGCCAGGGCCAGCGGCTGGCGCTGCTGTGGCGCGACAAACAAATCGAATACACACGCCTCACCACCACCAGCAACCACGGCGCGCACTACGTGCCGTTCTGGACGCTGACCGAGGCCGCGTTGCGCTACGCCATCAAAACCGTGGCCCCCGCCGCGCGCACCGACTGGGACAGCGGCGGCTTTGAAGACCACCACCGCGCCCTCATGGGCCAGTACCGCCACCTCTCGGTATTCCCCGAAGCGCGCGAGGTGCTGGGCGCCCTGCGCGAGCGCGGCCTGACCACCGGCATCCTGTCCAACGGCGACCCGGAAATGCTGGGTATTTCGGTGCGCAGCGCGGGGTTGGACACGCTGCTCGACCATGTCATCAGCGTGCATCCGGTGCGGCTCTTCAAGACCGCGCCCGAGGCCTATGCGCTGGGCCCGGCGGCCACCGGCGTGAGCGCCACCGAGACCCTGTTTGTGAGCGCCAACAGCTGGGACGCGCTGGCCGCGACCTGGTTCGGCTTTCAGACCCTTTGGGTGAACCGGCAAAATACGCCGTTCGAAGAACTCGGCACCGCGCCGCACCACACGGGTACCAGCTTGCGCGACGTCCTCCAACACCTGGACTGAGCAAGCGCCTTTGCGCCGACCCTTTCTGCTTTCTTTCTCTGTCTCGACGGAACACTCCATGACCACCAACAACACCCCACGAACCCCCATTCACGGCCTGCAAGTCGCCAGTGAATTGGCCGACTTCATCAACCAGCAGGTGCTGCCCGGCACCGGCGTGAGCAGCGACACCTTCTGGAGCGGCTTCGACGCCATCGTGGCCGATCTCGCACCGAAAAACGCCGCCCTGCTCGCCGAGCGCGACCGCCTGCAAACCGAGCTCGACACCTGGCACAGCGCCAACCCTGGCCCGGTGCAAGACATGGTGGCCTACCGCCAGTTTCTTGAAACCATCGGCTACCTTGCGCCCGAGCCCAAGAAGGTCAAGGTCACCACCAAAAACGTGGACGACGAACTCGCCGTGCAGGCCGGCCCGCAACTGGTGGTGCCCATCCTCAACGCCCGCTACGCGCTCAACGCCGCCAACGCGCGCTGGGGCTCGCTGTACGACGCGCTCTACGGCACCGACGTCATCAGCGAAGACAAAGGCTGCGGCAAAGTGGCCAAGGGCAAAAAGGGCGGCTACAACCCCAAGCGCGGCGCCAAAGTCATCGAGTACGCGCGCCATGTGCTCGACCGCTGCGCGCCGCTGAAGAAGGGCTCGCACGTGGGCTCCACCAGCTACAAGATCAACAAAGACGGCGAGCTTGTCGTGGGCTTGGCCAGCGTGGATGGCAAGAGCAGCACATCGAAGCTGGCGGACAAAGACCAACTGGTCGGCTACCAAGGCGAAGCCAAGGCGCCCACCGCTGTGCTGCTCAAGCACAACGGCCTGCACCTGGAGATTCAGATCAACCGCGCCACCCCCATCGGCGCCAGCGACGCCGCTGGCGTGAGCGACCTGGTGCTGGAAGCCGCGCTCTCCACCATCCTCGATCTGGAAGATTCCATCGCTGCGGTGGACGCCGAAGACAAGGTGCTGGCCTACCGCAACTGGCTCGGCATCTTGCAGGGCACGCTGGTGGAGTCGTTCGAGAAAGGCGGCAAAACCATGACGCGCGGCCTGAACGCCGACCGCGAATACACCGCGCCCAACGGTTCGAAAAAAGTGCGCTTGCACGGCCGCAGCCTCATGTTCCTGCGCAATGTCGGCCACCTGATGACCAACCCCGCCATCCTCTGGGGCGCGGACAGCCAGGAAATTCCCGAAGGCATTCTGGACGCGATGGTCACCACCACCATTGCGCTGCACGATCTGCAGAAAACCAAGAAAGACGCGATTCGCAACTCGCGCAAGGGCTCGGTCTATATCGTCAAGCCCAAGATGCACGGCCCGCGCGAGGTGGCGTTTGCCGCCGAGCTGTTTGGCCGCGTTGAGCAGGTGCTCGGCTTGCCCGAGGCCACGGTCAAGCTTGGCATCATGGACGAGGAGCGCCGCACCAGCGTCAACCTCAAAGCCTGCATCGCCGCAGCCGCCAACCGCGTGGCCTTCATCAACACCGGCTTCCTCGACCGCACCGGCGATGAGATGCACACCACCATGCAAGCTGGTGCGATGGTGCGCAAGGGCGACATGAAAACCAGCGCCTGGATTCAGGCCTACGAACGCAACAACGTGCTGGTCGGCCTCTCGTGCGGTCTGCGCGGCAAAGCGCAGATCGGCAAAGGCATGTGGGCCATGCCCGACCTGATGGCGGCCATGATGGAGCAGAAAATTGCGCACCCCAAAGCCGGTGCCAACACCGCCTGGGTGCCCAGCCCCACCGGCGCCACGCTGCACGCGCTGCACTACCACCAGGTGCTGGTGTCCGACGTGCAAAAAGGCCTGGAGCAAATCGATGTCAGCGCCGAGCGCGACAACCTGCTCACCGGCCTGCTCACCGTGCCGGTGTCCAGCAACCCGAACTGGAGCGATGCGGAAAAGCAGCAGGAACTCGACAACAACGCGCAAGGCATCCTGGGCTATGTGGTGCGCTGGGTCGACCAGGGCGTGGGCTGCTCCAAGGTGCCCGACATCCACAACGTGGGGCTGATGGAAGACCGCGCCACGCTGCGCATCAGCAGCCAGCACATCGCCAACTGGCTGCTGCACGGCGTGGTGACCCAAGCGCATGTCACCAAAACCTTCGAGCGCATGGCCGCTGTGGTTGATGGGCAAAACGCGGGCGACCCGCTGTACCAAAAAATGGCCGGTAACTTCAAGACCAGCATGGCCTACCAGGCCGCGCTGGATCTCGTGTTCAAAGGCAAAGAGCAGCCCAGTGGTTACACCGAACCGCTGCTGCATGCTTGGCGGTTGAAGGTGAAAGCGGCCGCCTGACCCGAAGCCCACGCACCGGTACGACACGGCGCCTTCGGGCGCCGTTTTTATGGTGCGAGCGCTGGCGATAATCCCCACCATGCAAGCACCTCCCCGCTGGCTGGCCGAGCCTGAGTTGCCCCAGCTGTGTACCGATCCCAGCGCCATCAGCTGGCTGCAAGAGCGCGGCTCGTTGACCGAGCGCCTGCGACACCAATGGGGCGACGTGGCGGTGCATTTGCTCGACGAGGGCCTGGCAATTCCCCTGCCGCACGAATCCACGCGCTTGAGTCTGGCGCCAGCCACGCTGGCCTGGGTGCGCTGTGTGCTGCTGGTGTGTCGGGAACAGCCGCGTGTGTACGCCCGTACCGTGATTCTGGATTGGACGGCCTGCAACCCCTGGGCCGAGGTGCAGCGGCTGGGGCGGCAACCGCTGGGCGAGCTGTTGTTCCGGCTGCCCGATCTGCAGCGCAGCGGTTTCGAGTGGGGTCAAGGTGGGACTTGGCCGCATGCCGATCACTGGACAGGCCACGCCAGCGCGCAGCCCCATCCTGAGCCACTGGGCCGGCGCTGCGTGTTTGTTCGAGAACAAGTCCCACTGCTGCTGACCGAGGTGTTCCTCGACCTGCCGATTGGCAACCCCACAGCCGCAACCAACCAGCACGCGAACGCGCCATGAACGATCCCTTGCACTACCTCATCTTCGACGCCAGCGACGACGGCCACGGTACCGGCACCTGGGACGCGATGGCCAGCGTGCGCGCGGCCGATTTGCCCGCTGTGCTGGCTGAGGTACAGCAGGTACTGGCAGCGGCCGAGCGCCACAGCCCAGGACCGCGCGGGCCGTTGGACGAGGGCGGTGCGTGGGATGTCGAGCAACACGTACAAACCGGCAGCGACTGGACCACGGTGACGCTCACGCTCACCGGTCCGTGGGAATGGGGCGAGGCGTTGGTGGCGGGCCTTTGCTGAGCGACGCCGCAAAGGTCCGTTGGTAACATCTGCCGCGTACCCCCAACCGCGCCTGCAACCAGAGGCCGCTCCTCTGCGTTAACACCCACCACATGCCCCACACCAAACTCACGCTCGCCCGTTTGGAGAGCCTGCTCATGACCGCCTGCGATGCGCTGCGCGGCAATATGGACGCCAGCGAATACAAGGAGTACATCTTCGGCATCCTGTTCTTGAAGCGCGCCAGCGACCTGTTTGACCAGCGCCAGATCGAAATTCGCCAGCAGGCCACAGCCGACGGTCTGTCCGAAGCCGACACCCTGCAGCTGCTCGAAGACGCCGACCAGTATTCCGGCAAGTATTTCTTCGTGCCCAAGCGCGCCCGCTGGAACACACCCTGGGCCGACTACGCCATCGACAAACACGGCGAACTGCTGGCCACGCATCACCCTGCGCTCAAGCATGTGAAGGAAAACGTCGGCTCCATGCTCAACAAGGCGCTCGAAGCCCTGGAAGACGACAACGCCGACGCCCTGCAAGATGTGCTCAAGGGCACCATCAACTTCAACCGCAAGATCGGCCAGACCACACTGGACGACGACACGCTGGTTGATTTCATCCAGAACTTCGACCAGATTCCGCTGCGCGATGAAGACTTTGAATTCCCCGATTTGCTGGGTGCCGCCTACGAGTGGCTCATCAAATACTTCGCCGACTCGGCCGGCAAGAAAGCCGGCGAGTTCTACACCCCGGCCGAGGTGGTGCGCATCTGCGTGGAAATCTGCGATCCCCAAGAAGGCATGAGCGTGTACGACCCCACGGTTGGCTCGGGCGGCATGCTGATTCAGGCGCGCGATTACCTGCGCGAACACGGCGCCAATGCCGCCGAGCTTTCGCTCAACGGGCAAGAAAAGATGGGCACCACCTGGTCCATCTGCAAGATGAACATGCTGCTGCACGGCATCTCACACGCCGACATCCGCCAGCAAGACACCCTGCGCGAACCGCAACACAAAACCGAACACAACGAGCTGCGCCGTTTTGACCGTGTGCTCGCGAACCCGCCTTTCAGCCAGAACTACCTCAAGAAAGACATGCTCTTTCCCGGCCGCTTCCCGGTCTGGATGCCCGAGAAAGGCAAGAAGGCCGACCTGATGTTTGTGCAGCACATGCTGGCTGTGCTCAAGGCCAATGGGCGGCTGGCCACGGTGATGCCCCACGGCGTTTTGTTCCGGGGCGGCGAAGAGCGCGAAGCGCGCAAACACTTCATTGACCACGGCCTGCTCGAAGCCGTGATCGGCCTGCCCAGCAACCTGTTTTACGGCACCGGCATTCCCGCCTGCATCCTGGTGCTCAACAAGGCGGGCGCCGCCCAGCGGCAGCAGGTGCTTTTCATCAATGCCGACCGCGAATACCGCGAAGGCAAAGCGCAAAACCACCTGCGCCCCGAAGACATCGACAAGATCGTGCACGCCTACCGCGCGGGGCAAGACATCCCCGCCTACGCGCGGCGCGTGCCACTGGCCGAAATCTGCGCCGAGGAATACAACTGCAACATCCGCCGCTATGTGGACAACGCCCCGCCGCCCGAACCGCACGACGTGCGCGCCCACCTGCACGGCGGCGTGCCCCTGAGCGAGATCGATGCTCTTGGGCACATCTGGCACAACTACCCCGGCCTGCGTGAGAGCTGTTTCGGAAGCCGCCATACCCGCGCAGGCGGGAATCCAGAAACCCGCTACGCCGACTTCACCCCCGCTCTCGCCGAACAGCGCGCCATCGCCCCGCTCGTGGCCGAACACCCCGGCGTGTTGCAGGCCCAAGCCCAATTCATGGCCACCCTGCAAGCCTGGTGGCAACAACACCTGCCGCTGGTCGAAGCCCTGGCGCCCGACCCCAGCAACCAGCAGGCCAAGCCCAACAACGCCTACGCCCTGCGCGCCACATTGCTCGCCAGCATCGAGCGCACCTTCACCGGCCCCGAGGCCCAGCAAACCTTGCTCAACCGCTTCCAGGTGCGGGGCGCATTTGCCAATTACATGCAGCAGCTGGCGGCCGATTTCAAATCCATCGCCGCCAGCGGCTGGGGCGCCGAGCTCATCCCAGCCGAGACGATTTTGCAAAGCCAGTTCCCCGAGGTGCTGGCCGAGCTGGAGCAACAACACGCCCGCCTGGCCGAGCTGCAAGCCCTGTTTGCTGCGGCTGGCGAAGAAGACTTTGAAGACGCGGACGACACCGGCGTGTTGCCCGCCGACGATGTGAAAGCCCTCAAGACCAGCCTGAAAGAAACCAAAGGCCAACTCAAGCTCGCCAAGCGCGACACAGCCATGGGCAACCCGGCCTTGCTGCAACAAGACGCGGATCGCATCGAAGCGCAGCTTGCTCGCCACAAGGCGCTGGAAGACGAAGCCAAGGCGCTCAAGGCGCTCATCAAAAGCACCACGCAAAACCGCGATGCCCTCGTGGCCCAGGCCCGCGCCAAGATCGGCACCGACGAAGCGCGCCAGGTCATCACCGAGCGGCTCGGCACCGTGTTGCTGGCCAGCTACCGCCAGTACCTGCGCGCCGACCAACGCGCCGCCGTGGCCGCCATCGAGAACCTGTGGCGCAAGTACGCGGTGACGGCGCAGCAGATCGAGGTCGAGCGGGATGCGGCGTCGGCGGAGCTGCAGCGGTTTTTGGTGGAGTTGGGGTATGCGTAACTCGGAAACGAGCGACTGGCGGTCGGCGCCGTTCGGCTCCTTGTGCCTTCGCATCGTCAACGGCGGCACGCCAGAAACTGATACTGCCAGCTATTGGGATGGCGACACGCCTTGGATCACCGGCGCTGATTTCACCTCCAAAGGAATCGGCGAGTTCAGGCGCTTCGTGACCGACACCGGCATTCGCGCCAGTGCCACATCGGTGGTGAAGCAAGGCAATTTGCTGGTCGTCCCCGCACAGGTGTGGGCAAGCTCGCGGTCGCGCCATGTGATATCGCAATCAGCCAGGACATCACCGGGATCTATATCGATCCACAGAAGGCTGACACGCGCTTCATCTACTACCTCTTGAGCCGTGAACTGGATGAACTCAAAAAGCTGAACCAGGGCACCAGTATCAACGGCATCGTGCGCGCGGACCTTGAAAACCACCAGGTGCTGATACCACGTTCGCGAAAGGTTCAGAAGCGGTTGGTCTCTATTTTTCAAAGCATCGACACCGCCATCGAAAAAACCGAAGCCCTGATCGCCAAGCACCAGCAGATCAAGGCTGGCCTGATGCACGACCTGTTCACCCGCGGCGTGCTGCCCAACGGCCAACTCCGCCCACCCCGCAGCGAAGCGCCGGAGCTGTATCAGGAGACGGTGGCTGGTTGGATTCCAAAAGAGTGGGGGCTGTCCCGCTTGGAAACCCTGCTCGCGCTGATGCCAAACAACATTCGAAGCGGCCCGTTTGGCAGTGCACTCCTCAAACACGAGCTCGTCGAGGATGGCATCCCGTTCTTGGGCATCGACAACATTCACTCGGAAAGATTCGAGCCGACGTTTCACAGGTTTGTCAGCGAGCGCAAGTTCCGCGAATTGTCCAAGTACAGAGTGCGCCCCCGAGATGTCGTGATCACGATCATGGGAACAGTTGGCAGGTGTTGCGTGATCCCGTCAGATCTGGATGTCGCACTGTCGTCGAAACACCTTTGGACCATGACCTTTGATCTGGAAAAAGTCATTCCAGAACTGATCTGCTGGCAGCTCAACCATGGAGTGTGGGCTCTCGCCTGGTTCCGCCGGGCCATGCAGGGCGGAATCATGGATGCGATTCAATCCAGCACGTTGAGAACGCTGGAACTGCCGGTTCCCGGGATTGAAGAACAGCAGTTGATCTATGCACGTTACGTGAAGGTTGTGGAGCGCATGCAGCAGGAAGTGCAGCAACTGGAGAAGCTCCAAAAGCAAAAACTCGGCCTCATGCAAGACCTGCTCACCGGCAAAGTCGCGGTACCCATGAATCCCGACCCCGCCGAGACCACCTCGTGATCACCTACTGCCAAGGCGACCTGCTGGCCGCCGACGTGGACGCGCTCGTCAACGCTGTGAACACGGTGGGCGTGATGGGCAAGGGCATTGCGCTGGCGTTCAAGCAGCGCTTCCCGGCCAACTTCCAGGCTTACGCCGCCGCCTGCCAGCGCGGCGAGGTGCAAACCGGGCGCATGTTCGTGACCGAAACACAGGCGCTGCTCGGGCCGCGCTGAATCGTCAACTTCCCCACCAAGCTGCACCCATGCCACCCGTCGCGGCTGGCATGGGTGCAGGGTGGCCTGTAAGACCTGCGGCGCTTTTTGCTGGAAGCGGGCGCCTTGTCGGTGGCGCTGGGCGCCGGGCTGGGTGGCCTGGTCTGGCCAGCGGTGCGCGCTGAGATCGAGGCCTCTCTTGCAGACTTGCGCGTGGACATTCGTGTGTACGAACCCCTGCCTTTAAGTGGATGCTGACCGACCCAGTGGCCGGTCGGATGGACTGCGGCGGATTCGGTACAGTCGAAGCGAAATGACAGCGTTTGAATACAGAATCAAGGAGAAAAACGCATGCCCACAGTCGCCATCCCGGCCTGGTCGCCCCAAGGGGTCCTGCCGCCGACCAACCCGCTGAATGCCACCAGCGCCGACCGGTCACCGTACGAAGTGACGCTTTTGGACCTGGTGATGCGTTTCGCCACATCGCAGACGCGCTGCCAGATCCTGCACGGGTTTCTGACTTACCGCAGCGAACTGCACGCCATGGGGTTGCAGCAGGGGTTTCAGTGGATCGACGGCAGCTTTGCCGAACATGTGGAGATGCTGGAGCAGCGCGTGCCCAAGGATGTGGATGTGGTGTCGTTCGTTCACATCCCCGACCACTTCAACCCGACATCCCAGCAGGATTTGGTGCTGGACCATGGCCATACCAAGGCCACGTATCGGGTGGACGCTTATATTGTTGAAACCAACCTGCTGCTGCCGAACAATCTGATCAAGCAATCGACGTACTGGTACAGCATGTGGTCTCACAGACGCAATCAAACTTGGAAGGGCTATCTGCAGGTTGATCTGTCGCCCACTGGCGATGCAACGGCCAACGCTTGGCTGGCCGCCCACATGGCAGGAGGTGTCGCACCATGATCACAACCGAACATCAACAACTGCTGGCGGAAAAGAGCTTCCTCAGCAGAGAACTGTCTGAAACGCCCGCTCTGGCCTTGCTGACGCGTCGCAGTCTGGAGGCCCGCCTACGCAATGTAGAAGCCGCGATTGCGGCCATGGATGTTGCTGGCCCGCCGCCCGCTCGAGCAAGACTGACCTTCAGCGGCCTGCCCGTTGTGGGGAGTCACGGCATCTTCGCGGACTTTGGCATGAAGGCGATGAACAGCTTCACCGAAGCGGTAGCGGCCATGGCGGCCTCTTTGACCGCCCCATTGGCGTCCATGGGCCCCATACCCAATCGCGACCAGAACCAGCTTCTGATCACCAACACCGCTTTGGGTTCTTTCGGTTTCGAGCTGGAAGAGTACCGACCGCAGCAGCCAACCGTTGCGGCAGACAGCCCCGTGGCCATTGCGCTGGAGCGCACGCGAAGCCTGCTGCAAAGCACGCAAGGCAATGACGAAGAATTGGCAGACGTTGCCTCGGACACCGATCAACGGGCGCTGGAAAAGATCAGGGCATTTTTGAAGGTGCTGGCTGAAAACGACGCTGTTTGCGCTTTGCAGTACGGTGACGAGGTGGTGCGGTTTCAGGACGTGGGCCAGGTCCGCCAGAGTCTCGCGCGACTGGGGGCTGACAACCTGCATGAGAAGCAAGAAATGCTGACGGGCTTCTTCGAGGGATCTTTGCCCAACGCGCGCACCTTCGAGTTCAAGTTGGCAAGCGACGGGCAGGTGATTCGTGGAAAGATCGCTCCGCCAGTGCAGAACGTTGATGAAATCAACAAGCATTTAAAAACCCGCGTGAGCATCCCAGTGACCATCACCCAAGTGGGTAATGGACGCCCTCGGTACGTGTTGACTCAGTTGCCGCAGTGGCTGGACGCTCAGACCATTGAATGAGCGAATACACCGAAGTCGAACGCCCTTTTCTCGACCAACTGGCCGCACAAGGCTGGACGGTGATCGACCAGGGCGCGGGCGTGCCGCAGAACGCCACGCCCAGCCTGCGCCAGCACTTTCGCCAGACGCTGCTACCGGGCGTGTTTGACGAGGCGGTGCGCGCCATCAACCGGACAGCCGACGGCCAACCCTGGGTGACCGATCGGCAGCTTGAAGAGTTGCGCACACAGCTCACACGCCACCCCAACCGCACCTTGTTGGAAGCCAACGAAGCGGTGCAGGCGCTGCTGTTCAAGGCGCAGACCGATCGCAACGAGCTGACGGGCGAGGCCGACCCGGTGGTGCGGCTGATCGACTTTCACACGCCGGAGAACAACCGTTTTCACGCCATCAACCAGTTCCGGGTCGACACGCCGGGCTGCGTGAAGCCGTTCATCATTCCGGACATCGTGCTATTTGTGAACGGCATCGCGCTGGCGGTGGTGGAGTGCAAAAAGGGCTCAGAGACTTGCGCCAACCCGATGCAGGAAGCCTTTGTGCAGCTGCAGCGCTACATGCGCCGCCGCGCCGAGACCGAGGCCGCTGGGCTGAAGGAAGGCGAGCCGCTCTTGTTTCACACCAACCTGCTGCTGATTCGCACCAGCGGGCTGGCAGCGGACTGCGGCACGATCACCTCGGAAGAAGAACACTATTTCGGCTGGAAGACGCTGTACCCGCAAGAAGACGCAGCGCTGGCTGGCATGAACGCGCAGCAGCAACTGGTGGCGGGCATGCTGACGAAAGCGAACCTGCTGAAGATTTTGCGCACCAGCGCGGTGTGCATGGACACGGACGGCGGCCCACGGGTGAAGGTGGTGTGTCGCTACCAGCAGTTTCGCGCGGCGAGCAAGGTGGTGGAGCGGCTGCGCAGCGGCCAGACGGCCCTGGAGCGCAGCGGTGTGGTGTGGCACACGCAGGGCTCGGGGAAGTCGTTGACCATGGTGTTTCTGGCGCGCATGCTGCGCGCCAGCCGCGATTTGAGCGATTGCAAAATCGTGCTGGTGAACGACCGCACCGACCTTGAAGACCAACTGGCCAACACCGCCACTCTGATCGGCGGCAAGGTGAACGTGATCGAGAGCCGCCAGGATTTGCGCAAGCACCTGGCCAGCGACAGCTCCGACATCAACATGGTGATGGTGCACAAATTCCAAGAGCACAAGCAGGCGCTGAGCAACACGGTGGCCGAGGCGCTGGGCACCTACCTGGCGATGCCGTCGGGCCAGACGTTTGGCGTGGTGAATGGGTCAGAGCGCATCGTGCTGATGATCGACGAGGCGCACCGCACGCAAAGCTCGGACCTGAGCGACAACCTGTTTGAGGCGTTTCCCAACGCCACCCGCATTGCCTTCACCGGCACACCCCTGATCACCGAGCGCCACGGCGAGAAGAAGACGCACAAGCGCTTTGGCGAGTTGATCGATGTGTACCGGATCATGGATTCGGTGAACGACGGGGCCACGCTGCAGATCTTGTACGAGGGCAAGACAGCGGACACAGCGTTGAACGAGAAGCACGCGTTCGACACCGCATTTGAAGACCTGTTTCGCGAACGCAGCGAAGTGGAGCTGCTGGCGATCAAGAAGAAATACGGCGCCACCGGCGACATTCTTGAAGCGAAGAACCGCATTGACGCGATTGCGCGCGACATCGTGCGGCACTACGTCGACAACATCCTGCCCAACGGCTTCAAGGCGCAGGTGGTGTGCCACTCAAAGCTGGCGTGCGTTCGCTACCAGGCGGGCATTGAAGCGGCGCTGGCCGAGCAGCTCGCCGTGGAACGCGCCAGGGCCCAGCCCGATGTGCTGCTGATCGAACGCTTGGCTTTTCTGAAAACAGCGGTGGTGATTTCGTCGGACGGCACGAATGAGGCTGCTTTCATTGCCCAGGCGCGCAAGCAGGCAGCGCGAATGAACGCGGTCGATAATTTCTGTCACGGCTTTGACCGGCAACACCCTGACAAAACGAACACCGGCATCGCTTTTCTGATCGTGTGCGACATGCTGCTGACCGGTTTCGATGCGCCGATCGAGCAGGTGATGTACATCGATAAGAAGCTGCGCGAGCACACCCTGCTGCAAGCCATTGCCCGCACCAACCGGGTGAAGAAAGGCAAGAAGCGCGGCTACATCGTGGACTACATCGGCCTGGCCAACCACCTGACAGAGGCGCTGAGCCTGTACGCCGCCGCCGACGAGTTGCAGGAGCTGAAATACGGGATGAAAGACATCGCCTCAGAGCTGCCGGTGCTGGAAGAGCGTTACCAGCGCCTGCTGCAGCATTTCGGGGCGCTGGGGGTGAAGCAGTTCAAGGCGTTTGTGACCGGCACCCTGCCGAGTCAAGCAGCGGATGCGGCTGTGGTGCACGAAGCCGTCAAAGCGCTGAAAGACGAAAAACAGCGCGCGAACTTCGAGGTGTACCTGAAGAAGTTTCTGATGAGCCTGGACATCGTTCTGCCACGCCAGGAAGCGCAGCCCTACCGCGTGCCGGCCCGGCGCCTGGGCTATGTGTTGCAGGTGGCCAAAGAGCGCTACAAGGACGAGAGCCTGAACCTGGGCGATGCGGGCGAAAAGGTGAAGGCGCTGATCAACGAGCATCTGATCAGCCTGGGCATCAACCCCAAGGTGGCGCCGGTGGCGTTGCTGGCCGAGGACTTCATGGCCCAGTTGTCCGTGCATGCTGGCGGCATCAGCGAGGCCAAGGCCAGCGAGATGGAGCACGCCATCCGCAAGCACTGCACCGTGCACCACAACGAGGACCCGGCTTTTTACAAAAGCCTCTCAGCCAAGGTGGACGCCCTGATTGAGCAGCACCAAGACCAGTGGGACTTGTTGGCCGAGAAGCTGGCAGCGCTGTGCGGCGAAGCCATCGCTGGCCGCCGCCAGGGCGAAGAGGGTCTGAGCAAAGAAGCCACCCCGTTTTACGCACACATTGCCCAGGTGGGCTTTGCCAACGGCATGGTCGGTGAGGACGACAAGCCACACTTCAAGACGCTGATGGAGGCGGTGGTGGCGCTGTTGCAGCAAACGATTGGCAGCGTCGATTTCTGGCAGAACCCAGACAAGCAAAAAAGCCTGCGCGGGCGGATCAAGACCGAAATCACCAAGACCGGAATTGAAGAACTGAAAGCCAACCGGGAGCGGGTGGCGGTGGAGACCATGCGGCTGGCCAAGAGCCGACACGACGAACTGCTGCGCGCCACGCGCGAAGGAGCTTTCTGATGCAGCAGCGGCAGGTGCGTGACATTCACTACCGTTTGCTGCCTGGTACCGAACGGCGCACCACCGACATCGTGATTGAGCGCGATGGTGTGATCACCGTGCGCCCGCCCCACCACATGGCACCGGATCAGGTGGACGCCACCGTGCTGAGCAAGCGCCTGTGGATTTACCGCAACCTGGCCGAGTGGCGCGACCTGAACGCCAGCGGCGTGGTGCGCGAATGGGTCAATGGTGAAACGTTTCTTTACCTGGGCAGCAGCTACCAGCTGCAACTGGTGGCGCAGCAGGACGAGCCGCTCAAGCTGAAAGACGGTCGGTTTTTGTTGCTGCGCCCTTTGGTGGAACGTGCTGGCGCACCAGCCGCACGGGAAGCATTCCAAGCCTTCTATGCCGCCAAAGGGCTGGAGCGAATCCAACGCCGGGTGGCTCACTTTGCGCCCCGGGTGGGTGTTGCACCGGGTGCTGCACACGTGGGCGAGATCGGGTTTCGCTGGGCCAGTTGCCAGCCGAGCGGCGACCTTCACTTTCACTGGAAATGCGCGATGGCACCGCTGACCGTCATCGACTACATCGTGGTTCACGAGCTGTGTTACCTGCACCACCGCGATCATTCCGACGCGTTCTGGAACGAGGTGGACAAGGTGTTGCCAGACCACCAGGATCGCAAGGAATGGCTGCGAACCCGCGGCGCAACGCTGGATCTGTGACGGGTTCAGCGCCCGTTGAACACCGGCGCCCGCTTCTCCCGAAACGACGCCACGCCTTCCTTTGCATCCTCGCTGTTGGCCAGGCGCTGCTGCGTCGCGTCGAACTCGGCCATGGCGGCTAGCGGGCCTTGTTCGACGGCTTTCCACGCATTGAGTCGGGTAGCGATCACGGCCAGCGGAGCCTGTTCGGCGATGGTCTGGGCGATGCGCAGCGCTTCGTCTAATGCGCTGCCAGCGGGCACCACGCGCTGCACAAAATTCAGGCGCAGGGCCTCCGAGCTGTCGAACTCGTCGCCGGTGAGCAGGTGCAACAGGGCATTGCCCAGGCCAGCGCGCTCGGCCATGCGCAGCGTGGCGCCGCCGGTGGCCATGATGCCGCGCTTGACTTCGAGCTGAGAGAAGCGGCAGTTGTCGGCCGCGACCACGATGTCGGCCGCGAGCATGAGTTCGATGCCAAGCGTGTAGGTGATGCCCTGTACCGCGACCACCATCGGTTTCGTGCGGCGGCGCCAGCCGGCGTCGCCCAGGTTGAGCGGGTCCACCAGGCCATGCGGCACCGCGTACTCGCCGCGTTGCATCAGCGGTGCAAACGCGGGCAAATCGAGCCCGGCGGTGAAGTGATCGCCATGGGCGTGCAACACACCGACGCGCAGCGCAGGGTCGTCATCGAGCTGGGTGTAGGCCTCGGCCAGGGCGCGCAGCATGGCGGGCGTGAAGCCGTTGCGTTTGGCGGGGCGGTCGATGCCGATCAGCAGCAGATGCCCACGCACTTCGGTGGTGATGCGGCTTTCGTCGGGCGAGGGTATGGCGGTGGTGTTCATGCACCGCATCTTCGCAAGGTGGTGTGCTGAAGACCGGTCACGCAGGCGTCAGGCGCCTGCTGCTGCATCGCGGCTATCGAGCCCGGGCCAGCAAGGCGGGCAGGTTGGCTTGACGCATGATTTCGTCGAACCAGATGCGGTAGCCGGCGTCACTGGGGTGCAGGCCGTCGGCTGCGTGCAGCCCGGGGTTGTGGGCGAACGGGTCATTCACCTCGTCTTTGAACAAGCTGATGTAGACCGCGCCTTGTTGCTGCGCGGTGGCTTTCACGTAGCGGTGCATGCGCTGAGCTCGGCTGCTCATGAACCCCGACACTGGGGAAAAGAAGAACGGCGCGTTGCCCACGTTGCCGGCAGGCATGACCAGCACATGGTCGGCGCGCCCGGTGGCCAGCGAGACAGCGCGCTCAATATCGACGCGCATCGCCTCGTCGCTGCGCAAGCGAATCACATCATTACCACCGGCCTGGATCAGCACGACATCGAAGCGCGCGGTGTCGCGTTGCAACTGCTGCACCACGCCCTCAAAGGTGGCGCCGTCCTGCGCAATATTCTGGATGGCCAGCTGGGGGAACGCCTGCACCAGCAGACCGGCCAGGCTGTTCTGCGGCACGCTGGCACCCGTGCCCACGCCAGTGCTGTCGCCCACGATGAGCAGGCGCATCGAGGCGTTCGGCGGGTTGTGCTGAAACGACTCGCTCTCGCGTGCGAGTTGGGCCGCCGTGCCGATGCGCGAAGCGGCGCAGCCGCCCAAAACCAGCACCGAGAGAGCGGCCGCGATGCCGACCAGTTTCAACGCATTTTTCATCCCGATGAGTCTAAAACCCGACCTGCGACAGGCTCTGTAGGAGAGCACGCCAGCCTTTGCAGCGCGGGGGCTTGTTGCGCCACCCGGCGCCTCACGCCTGCTCGGTCAGCGTGAGCAAAATGTTGGCGTACCAAGCGCAGTTCAAGCCGAGCGATTCGTCGAGCACGAGATCGCGGTTGCCCATGTCCATGCGCGAAGAATGCACACCAAGCAAACGCCACGGCAGCGCTTCGGTGGCGGTGCTGGTAGGCGAAGGGTCGCGCATCACCACAGCCGCGCCGCTGGTGCCGCGGTGGGTGCGCGCGTCGGTCAGAAAGTAGCCCTGGCCCTGGAAGCGGATGCCCAGCGGCGAGGCAATAGCCGCCAGCCGCACCACGGGCAGGTGGTGCACGGCATCGTGAAAGCCCAGCGGAAAGCCCACGACCAGGAGCGCGGCGTCGGCTGGCACAGCATGGAACGCGCTCTGAATGTGTTCTGGGGTGAACACGCGGTAAACAGCAGACGGCGGGAAGGCGGCGCGGTCGAGCTCGATCACCGCCACGTCGATCTCGCCCTCGCTGTCGCGCCCCTGGTGCCACAGCGCCACGCCGTCTCCATACAGCGGCACCGAAAAACCAGTGGATTGGGTGAGGTTGGTGGCGTCGAGATGCAGCTCGATCATGAGCCGGTCGGGCAGGTGTTTGCTGGCTTCATCAATCACCACATGGCGGCTGGTTACCAGATACAGCCGGTCTTCGCGCTCGAAGAAAAACCCGCTGGCGTTGGTGAGCGCGAACTCGCCGAGGTAGGTGGAGACGTGCGGCGCGGCCAGAAACAGCGGATCGACCGCGTGGGTGACGGGCTGGGCCGATGCGTGCTGGGCAGGCTGGGGCTGGTGGGCGGTGGTAGGAGCGGGCTTGGGGTTCATCGAGCAAGTGTGGCACCGATGAGGCTCGCGCGTGGTACCGGCTGGCGTGGCTGGCAAAGCCGTGCTGGCGTCGCTTGGCTGTTGGCGTGACAGGGTTGAGGGCGCTGCTGTTTCAGCGCAGCCGCTGCACGTCGTGGGGCCGCACCGTCGAGGCGCGGTTGCCCCAGGACTGGCGCAGGTAGGTGACGACGGCTGCTATCTCTGCGTCGGTTAGCAGCGTGCGGTACGGCGGCATGCCGTAGGGCTGGGGATTGCCGGCAGTGGCGGGCGCAAAACCGCCGCTGAGCACCGCCAACACCGCGTTACCCGCCTCGACCTGGGTGACGGCACGGTTGCTGGCCAGCGCTGGGTAGGCGCCCGGTGCGCCCTCGCCTTGTTTGCCGTGGCAGTCGGCACAGCTCTGCCCATAGACTTTTTCGCCCAGCGCAAGCTGCTCGCCGCGCGCCGGCTCGAACACGGGCTGCGAGACAGACTGCGGCGCCAGCGCTTGCAAATAAAGCGCCATCGCGCGCAAATCGGCGGTGCTCAAATGCTGTGTGCTCTCGAACACCACCTCGGCCATCGGACCCATCACCGAGGCGCCGGTGGTGGTGCCGCGCTGCAGCAGCTCCACTGTTCGCGCGGTGTCCCAGTGCTGCACGCCAGCCTCGCTCTCGGCGCGCAACGAGGGCGCGAGCCAAGCGGGTTGTGGCAAGCGGCCGCCCGCCAGATCACCCGCCGGGCCACCGAGCGCGTCGCGCGCCGAATGGCAGGCAGCGCAGTGGCCCAGACCGCGCACCAGGTAGGCGCCTCGGTTCCATTCGGCGCTTTGCGTGGTGTCGGGCGCGAACGCCCGTGGCTCGAAATACAGCGTGCGCCAAGTCGCCAGCGCGAACTGGGTGTTGTACGGCCAGCGCAGTGCGTGCGGCCGGTTGTCTTGCGACACGGCGGGCAGGCTGCCGAGATAGGCGTAAAGCGCGTCGCTGTCTTCGCGGCTGATCTGCGAGTAGCTGTCGTAGGGGAAGGCGGGGACCAGCAGGCGGCCGTCGCGCGACTGCCCATGGTGCATGGCGCGCCAGAAAGCGTCGCTGCTCCAGCGGCCCAGACCGGTCTCGGCATCGGGCGTGAGGTTGCTGGCGAACACGGTGCCGAATGGAGTTGGGATGGCCCGCCCGCCCGCATAAGGCTGGCCACCGCGCGCGCTGTGGCAGCCAGCGCAGTTGCCGGCCAGTGCCAGGTAGGCGCCGCGCTCGGCCAGCGTGCTGTCGGCCGCCGACTGGGCGCTGTCCAGCGCGGGCAAGGCCGGCACACTGAGCTGCCGCCACAGGATGAAAGCCAGCGCAAGCAAAGCGACCAGCGTCGCAGCCGCTGCCACGGTCAGCAGCCGCCGCACGGGCGAAACATGGGTGGTGCGCGCCATGCTCAGACCCTCACCGCACCGCGCTGCCACAGCGCAGCGGCAGGGGTTGTGCTGAAGGCGGCGCGGGGCGCGTGTTGGCTGGCAGAGTCTGAGCGGACAGCCAGGTGGCCAGCGCGCCCACGTCCTCAGCCGACAGCGCCTTGGCTACCTGGCCCATGCAGTCGGGCGCATGCGCGTGGCGCAGGCCGGTCTGCCACCCACCGAGCTGGCCGATCAAGTAATCGCGCGGCAGGCCCAGCAGGCCGGGCACGGCCGGGTTCATGCCGGTGAGCCGCTTGCCATGGCAGGCCACACAGGCGGGAAGCTTGCGCGCCGGGTCGCCCTCGCGCACCAGCGCCTCGGCGCGGGCTTGCACCTCGGGCGGCACACGGGTGGTCTGCGGCGGCGGGTAGGGCACGTCGATGGCAGCGAAATGTTCGGCGATGTCGCGCAGGTAGGCGTCGGACAGGTGGTCGAGCAGATTGGCCATGCCGGGGTTTTGGCGTCGCCCGTCGCGGAAATGGGTGAGCTGGTTGTAGAGGTAGCCGGCTGGCTTGCCAGCGATGCGGGGGAAGTAGCCGCTGGCGGTGGCGCGGCCCTCGGCACCGTGGCACAGGGTGCAGGCCATCATGCGCTGGGCGAGGTTATTGGGCACGGTGTGCGCCGGTGCATCGGCGGCGTGCGCGCCGGTCGTGCTCAGCGATATCACAGCGCACCAGATGGCAACCCAAAGCGAGCGCACAAAAACGAAGTGGGGGAATCGGGAGCGCGTGAACATAAGCCGCTGTAAATTACCACACCCCTACATTGAAAACGCCCATGTCCGACACCCACGCGACCCCTCTCGACACGAGCCGCTGCCCCCTGTGCGGTGGCGAGAACGGCTGTGCGATCGCCCGCAAAGAGGCCACTGGCGAAGCGCAGCCCACCTGCTGGTGCGTCTCAGCCAGCTTCTCCGCCGACTTGCTGGCCCGCCTGCCTGCTGACATGTTGAACGCCGCCTGCATCTGCGCGCGCTGTGTTGCCGACGATGCGCCGGCGCGTGATCGCGAAGCGTCGGGCGCCTGATGCGCTGGTTTGATCGCATTCCGCTGCTGTGGTTTGTGCTGATTGCGCTGTGGCTGCTGGTGGCGCCGGTAGCGCCGGAGCCGCACCTGATTGAGAAGCTGCGCTGGCTGGTACGCGGCGAGCTGATACGCCCGCTCGACATCTTTGATCTGCTGTTGCACAGCGTGCCAGCGCTGTTGCTGGGGTGGCGCCTGTGGCGCGACGCGCAGCGCCGCAAGAACGCAACGTCATGAACGTGCCGCACAAACCCCCGGCGCGTGACGACTCGATCGCCGCGCTGCGCGAACGCCACGGCGAGCGCTACCGCTGGATGCTGCTGCTTTCGGTGATGGTGGGCACGATGGCGTCGATCATGTCGTCCACCATCATCAACGTGGCGATTCCCGACATGAGCCAGCACTTCGGGCTCGGCCAGGAGCGCGCCCAGTGGGTCAGCTCGGGCTTCATGGCCGCGATGACGGTCTCCATGCTGACCACACCTTGGCTGCTCTCGCGCTACGGTTACCGGCGCACCTACGAGGGCTGCATGTGGCTGCTGCTGGCCGGTGGTGTGGCCGGTGGGCTGGCGCAGCACTTCCCGCTGGTGCTGGCCGCGCGCGTGGCCGAAGGCCTGGCGGCGGGCGTGGTGCAGCCGATCCCGGCCATCATCATCCTGCGGGCCTTCGAGCCCAGCGAGCAAGGCCGCGCCAGCGGCATCTTCGGCATGGGCGTGGTGCTGGCGCCCGCCATCGGCCCCAGCATCGGCGGCCTGCTGGTGGACGGCCTGGGCTGGCGCTCGATCTTCTACATGGTGGTGCCGTTTTGCCTGGTCTCGCTGTGGCTGGCGCGCCGCTATGTGCCCACCAACGCGCCAGGTGGCGCAGCGGCCAACCCGCGTGGCGCCACGCTCGATTGGCCTGGCCTGCTGCTGGCCACGGTGGGCACGCTCTGCCTGCTCAACGGCTTGGTCGAACTGCACAGCGGTACCGGTAGCGCGGCCGTGTTCTTGGGCAGTGCCGCGCTGGCGTTGGTGGGTTTTGTGACCTTGCAGCGGCGCATGCTCAAAAGCCATGGCCGGCGGCCCGACGGCGCAGTGGCGCCGCTCATGAACCTGTCGCTGTTCACCCACCGGCGCTTCGCCATGGGCAGCATCGTCGCCTTCATTTACGGCATTGCGCTGTTTGGCTCAACCTACCTGCTGCCGGTCTACATGCAGATGGGGCTGGGCTTGTCGGCGTCGTATGTGGGCGGCATCTTGCTGCCCGCCGGCTTGGTGCTGGCCGTCACCATCGCCATCGTCGGCCGCCTGGCCGACCGCCAACCTACGCACCGGCTGGTCAGCATCGGCCTGGCGTTGCTCGCCACCTCGTTCGCGCTCATGGTCACCATCGACCTGAGCCGACCCGGCGCGATCATTCCGCTGCTGGTGAGCTGGGCCATCCTGGGCCGAATCGGCCTGGGCTTCATCCTCCCCTCGCTCAACATCGGCGCCATGCGCGGCCTGGGCCACACCCACATTCCGCAGGGCTCCAGCGTCATCAATTTCCTGCGCATGCTGGGCGGCGCTGCCGGCGTGAGCCTGTGCGGCATCGTGCTCGAATGGCGCATCAGCGCCTACGGCTTTCGGCTTGACACGGCCAGCACCAACCCGGCGCGTCTGACCGCATTCAACGAGACGTTTCTGATGCTGGCGGCGGTGTGTGCGCTGGCGCTGCTGGCGGCTTGGCGGTTGCGGGAGCAGCCGGGCCCTGGGGCTTGAATCTGTTGAGCGCTGTGAATGGATTCAGCGTCTGACTCAAGGCGGTACCGTGCTTGGTCCGAACGACTGCCTTGCAAACCGCTCTCAACGGCGGTTCACACCAACAAAATATCGCCCGAATACTGCGCAACCATTTTGTCGGCCGTCACAAGCCGCATCCCCTCCACCCTGGATTGCGCAATCAGAATGCGGTCAAACGGGTCTTTGTGAACATCGGGCAATGAGCCGACCTCGATGCTGTGTTCACCGGTGACGGGCAGTTCAAGGTACCCGTTGGACAACAACCCTCGCCTGAGCTGTCGCGGATTCACCGCAAAGTCAGCCCTGCCCAAGCTGGTTTTGATGGCAACTTCCCAGATGCTGGCCGCGCTGAAACACAGCTCAGCTGTATCAGAGACCTGCACACGGCGGGCCTGTGCGCTCAAGGACGGCGAGTGTGCAGCCGCCCACAGAAGAATGTGGGTGTCCAACAAAACCCTTATGGGGCATCCAGCCCCAGAAAGCTGCTTTTGATCTGCTCGCTGCCCATCGAGTCGAAATCATCGGGCACCACCATCTGACCGGCCATGAAGCCAATGCGCTGGTGCACAGACGCTTCTGCCAGGTCAAGTGCGACGACCTTGACCAAGGGACGCCCAGATTTCGCAATCACGAAAGGCTCACCGTTGACGGCACGCTCAATCAGGCGAGAAAGGTGCGTTTTGGCTTCATGGATGTTGACGGTGAGCATGGTTTGATGGGGTTGACTCGTGTCGATGAAGCTTATTTTTGTTGGTTGAGGAAGTCAAACCGTTGGGGGCAAGCGGTCTCTACGGGGAGCGGCACAATACCCCACCATGTGCCAACTCCTCGGCCTCAACTGCGCCACCCCCACCGACGCCTCGTTCAGCTTCACCGGCTTTTGCCAGCGCGGCGGCAAGACCGACCACCATGCCGACGGCTGGGGCATCGCGTTTTTTGAAGGGCGCGGGCTGCGGCTGTTTGTCGATCACGAGAACGCAGCGCAGTCGCAGATGGCGGCGTTTTTGCGCAGCTACCCGCTCAAGAGCAAGAACATCATCGCCCATGTGCGCAAGGCCACCGAGGGCTCGGTGGCGCTGGAAAACGCGCACCCGTTCACCCGCGAGCTCTGGGGCCGGCACTGGGTGTTTGCCCACAACGGCGATTTGAAAAACTACCACCCCAAGCTGCACAGCGCGTTTCACCCGGTGGGCAGCACCGACAGCGAGCGCGCGTTTTGCTGGCTGATGCAGGAGCTCGCCAAATCGCACGCCGCCCTGCCCACGGTGGAAGAACTCACGCACACCCTGCGCGAGCTGATTCCGCAGATCGCGGCATTCGGCACCGCCAACTTCCTGCTATCGAACGGCGAGGCGATGTGGGCGCATTGCAGCACCAAGCTCTACCACCTCACCCGCCAACACCCGTTTTCGCAGGCCACGCTGATGGACGAGGACTACACGGTGAACTTCGCCGAGCTCAACCAGCCCGGCGACCGCGCGGCGGTGATCGTCACCACGCCGTTGACTTCGAACGAGACCTGGACCGCGTTCGCGCCGGGTGAGCTGCGTGTATTTGTCGATGGCCTGCCGGTCGTCTGAACCGCCATCCGCACACGACAGCCTGCCGAAGACCAGCGCCACCGTCGCCGCTGGCTGGAGCAACTCAAATGGTTTCGTCCAAATAGCCCACGCCAGTGTGCTCAGACAAGCGGGCCATGACACGGGCGAATGCCTCTTCCATCATGGCCATCTGCGCTTGCATCTGTGCCGCACCGCAGGCCAGTTGAGCGCGCTCGATGCGGTCGCAGCACGCGCCCAGCGACACGGCGCCAACCGCTCGCGCAGACGATTTGAAGCGGTGTGCCAAGTTGGACAGCGTGGCAAATTCACCGTGCCTGACGGCGAGGCGCATCTCGCCCATGGTGCGCAGCGCGGAGAGCGCGAAACGCTGGCGGAAGTCGGCCAACACCGCTGGGTCATCGCCCACAAACCGCTCCAGCGCCCGCTCGTCGTAGTCGCACAGACTGGGCTCAACTTCAGGCTCTTCCCGCTTTTTGCTGTCCACCCGTTCGAACACCGCCGGGGCCTGCACCTGATCCGGTGGCAACCAGCGTTTGAGCATCTCGCCCAGTCGATCGATCTGAACCGGTTTGCTCAGGTAGTCGTCCATCCCTGCGCTGCGGCAACGGTCGATTTCGCCTTGCAGGGCATTGGCCGACAGCGCCACGATCGGCAAGCGCGAACCGCCCAGCTCTTCGCGGCGAATGGTCGAGGCCAACGTGTAGCCATCCATGCCGGGCATGTTCAGATCGGTGAGCAGCAAGGCGTGGCGCCGGGTGGCCCGGCCCGCGCGCCAAAGCGCCAGCGCCTCCATGCCGTCGGCCACCATTTCCGCCGACAGGCCCAAGAGGGCGAGCTGGTGACCGATCACTTTTTGGTTGATGGCGTTGTCCTCTGCCACCAACACCAACTGGCCACCAGCTGGCGCGAACCGACGTCCCATTTGCGTGGCGGTGGCGGGCTTGTCGTCGACCACGCGCTGGGGCGCCGTGGTGCTCTGGAAGGGCAAGGTCACGGTGAATGTGGACCCTTGGTCCAAAACACTGTCCACCCCGATCCGTCCGTCCATCAGAGCCGCCAGGCGCTCGCAAATGGACAGGCCCAGCCCGGTCCCACCAAAGCGGCGTGTGGTGGCGCTCTCGGCTTGCACGAAGGGCTGGAAGATGCGCTCCAGCGCCTCGGGCGCCATGCCGATGCCGTTGTCGATCACACAGAGCTGAATGTGCCCTGGCATGTCGGGTCCACACGGTTGCACCCGCAGCACCACCCGGCCATCACGGCCGTCGCGGCCGTCGCGGGCCGAGAACCGGATGGCGTTGCCCAGCAGGTTGTTCAGAATCTGGCGCAGCCGCACCGCATCGCTCAGGATCCAGTCCGGTACGCCGGGCGCAACATCCACCTGCAGATCAACCGAGTTCGACGTGGCGGTGATGCGCAGGGCGTCGCACACGCTGTCGGTGAGCCGGACCAGCGAGACCGGCTCGCTCACCAGCTTGAGCTTGCCCGCCTCGATCTTGGAGAAGTCCAGGATGTCATCAATGATCGTCAGCAGAGCCAGCGCCGATTCGCTGACGGTGTCGGTCAGGTCACGCTGGTAGGCCGAGAGCATTGAGCGCTGGAGCAGTTCGATGCTGCCCACCACGCCATTCATGGGCGTTCGGATCTCGTGGCTCATGGTGGCGAGAAACGCACTCTTGGCGTGGCTGGCGGCCTCGGCCACGTGGCGTGCCTCCACCAGCGCCACCGTGCGCTGCTCCACCATGTCTGTCAGATAAAGCTGGTGTCGCTCCAGCTCCTCGGTCATGCGCCGCTTCTCAGTCACATCGAGCATCAGCGCCAGGTACTGGGTGACACGCCCCTGGGCGTCGCGCATCGGTGTGATGGTCGCGTCTTCAACGTACTCCACGCCGTCCTTGCGGCGGTTGAACAGCAGGCCACGCCAAGGCTGGCCCGCCGACAGCTGGCGCCACATCTGCGCGTAGGTCTTGCGCGATGTCTTGCCCGATTGCAACAGGCGCGGGTTGCGCCCCAACATGTCGTGTGCCGCGTAACCCGAGCTGGCGAGTGCGGCGGCGTTGATGTATTCGACGTTGCCGTTCAGGTCGGTGATCACGATGCTCTGGACGCTTTGCTCGACCGCCATCGAGAGCAGCCGAACCTCTTGCTCTTGCGTGATGTCGCGCATGACCACCACGAAGCGCTGCTGGTCCAGCATGCGGATGCTGACCTCGGCCATGAAGCAACTGCCATCGCGCCGCAACACCTGCCAGTCGGCCAGCTGCTCATCGCCGTTGCGCACCAGCAGCGCGGCGTGGGCGAGCCGGGCGTGTTCGTTGGCGGGCAGCAGGTCTTGAAGGGGCATCTGCCGCAGCTCGTCCGCGTTGTGGCCGAGCATGCACGCCGTCGCGCGGTTGACCTCAATCACCCGGTGGTTTTGGTCGAGCAGCAAGATGCCGTCGCCCATCTGGTGAAACAGGCTGCGGCGATCGGCATCGGCGCGCTGGAGCTGGCGGTTGACGGCCTGGGTTTGCAGCCAATGCTCGGCTGCCCGCGCCAGGTCCTTGAGCAAATGGCGCTGCTCGTCGGTGAGCTGGCGTGGCTGGTGGTCGACCACGCAAAAGGCTCCCATGACTTGACCTTCCACCACCAGCGGCATGCCCGCGTAAAAGATCACGCGCGGCTCGCCCGTCACCAGGGGGTTGTCGGCAAAGCGGACGTCCAGTCGTGCATCGACCACCTCAAAAAGATCGGTCTGCAGGATGGCATGGGCACAGAACGCCAGGTCACGCGGGGTTTGCTGGGCCTCCAGGCCATGGCGTGCTTTGGACCACTGGCGCTTGGCGTCGACCAAGCCCACGAGCGACACCGGGCAGCCGGTTAGTTGGGCGGCAGCACGCACGAGGCCGTCAAGTACGGGATCGGCGGGCGTGTCAAGCACACACAAGGAGTCCAAGATTTCAAGGCGTCGGGATTCGTCGAGGGTCAGGGGTGCAGACTGCATGGCGGTATCTCAGTGGGATGGGGGCCGACGACTGGCCATGGCCTCGACCACCTGCTTGAGCCGAGCGATCGACGGACGGTCGCAGCCGGTACCAGGTGCGCTGTCCATCGAGTCATCAAACACATGGACCAGCGACAGGGGTGCGACGCGCGCCATAAAGCGCTTGATCGCTGGCACCAGCGCACTGTCGAGCGACAGATCGAGCACCAGCAAATGGGTTTCCATGCGGGTGGCGTGGGCCATGGCGTCGAAATAGGAACCGGCCACATCGATGCGGCAGCCGGGCAGGTGGTCAAGCACGCAGCGCTGCATCTGGTCGTGGCGTTGCCGGTCGCTCACCACCAGCAAAATCCGACAGGGTTCCGCACCATCCTTGATGTCGGCGTGGCGTTCAACTGACAAGGTGTGGGGCAAAGTGGCACTCGCTGACGGTTATCTGGACCCAGCGGGCCTCCAGATCAACAACCGCAACAAACTGTAAAAAATCCCCGACTCCTTGTCTGTGGGGAGTTCTTGATGCGGCGCGTGTCGCGCGCCTTGGATGCCCGTTTGTGTGCGAAACAGCACACAAAAGGGCGCAGGCAGCGACAAAAATCAGTCGCGCTCGGCGTCGATCAGACCGTGGCGAATGGCAAAGCGCACCAGCGCCGGCACATCGGGCGTGGCCAGCTTGCTCATGATGCGGCTGCGGTAAGAGTCCACCGTTTTGGGCGAGAGGTGCAGCGCGCGGCCGATCTCGGTGCTGGACTGCCCCTGCACCACCAGCAACACGATCTGGCGCTCGCGCACTGAGAGCGTGTCCAGGGCTTCGTTCTCCGGCACTGTGAGGCCCAGCACGACCAACTCGGCCACCTCAGACCCCAGGTAGCGCTGGCCCCGGCCCACCGCATCAATCGCCTCCAGCAATTCCGACGCGGGCGACCCCTTGAGCACATAGCCAAAGGCACCCAGCCGCAGCGCCTCGGCCACATGGCGGGGCTGGGCCGACATGGTGAGCACGATGGCGCGCGCCTCCAGCGGCCGGCGCTGCAGTTCGGTCAGCAGCTCAAAGCCTGAGCGCTTGCCCAGGTGCAGATCGAGCAGCAGCACCACCGGACCAAGATCGCACAGATCGGACATGGCCTGTGTCGGATCGGCCGACTCGCCCACCACCCGATGCCCAGCGGCCTGCAGCACCGCCCGCAAGCCGTCGCGCAACAGCGTGTGGTCGTCGACCAGATAGAGCTGGCTCACGACCCCGGTTCCTGCCAGTGCAGGCAGACGCGTGTGCCGCCCCCAGGCTCGGCTTGGATGGCAAAGCGCGCGCCGATGGAGATGGCCCGCTCGCGCATGCCCACAATGCCCAGGTGACCTGGGCGACCCTGCTTCATGTCGGCTGAAATCCCAGCACCGTCGTCAATCACATCCACCGCCAGCCGGTGCTCATCGCCACCGAGCAGCACCCGGATCAGCGAAGCGTGGGCGTGGAGGCGGGCGTTGGCAATCGCTTCTCGCACCACCATGAAGGTGCTGTATTCGACGTCAGCGGGCCAGCGCTGGCGGCTCAAACCATCGGCAACCTCCAGCAACACATCGGTGCTCACCGCCTGTGGGGTCATGCGGGTTTCGTTGTCCAGCGCGGCCGCCAGGCCCTGCTCTTCCAGCAGCGGCGGGCGCAGATCGGCCATCACGTCCCGCACATCCAAAACCGCCTGCGCGAGCACGCCGGTGAGGTGCTGGCACTGCTCGGCCAATGCGGGCGGTAAGGTGTCACCGGCGGTGATCAACAAGGCGTCGAGATGCAGGCGCGCCACCGCCAGCGACTGGCCCAGGTTGTCGTGCAACGCCTGGGCCACGCGTTGGGTGGTGTTCTTCTCCTGCATCAGCAGGCGCTGGGTGAGCTCGGAGAGCTCGATCTGGTAGGTCACCAAGGTGGTTTCTGCCGCGCGCCGATCGGTGATGTCGCGCAGCACCGCGATGTACCGCGTGGCGTCGAGTGCGCGGGTGCTGACCTCCACAAGCAAGCGGGTTCCATCGCGGCGCACGATATTCCATTCCACCAGGGGCCCCGAGTGGGGCGAATGGTCTGCCAGCAGGGTGTCGGCCGGGTGTTGCGCGCTTTGATCGGCTTGCAGGCCGTGCAGGGACATGCCGAACAGTTGCTCGCCCGGGTAGCCGACCATGTCCATGGCTTGCGGGTTGGCGTCGACGATCTGGTGGTTGTCGTCGATCAGCAGCACGCCATCGGCCAGCTGCTCGAACAGACTGCGCCGGTAGGCCTCGGACTCGCGCAATGCGGCCTCTGCCTTCTTGCGCGGGGTGATGTCGACCGTGGTGCCCGCCATAAAGATGGCGCGGCCCGTGTTGTCCCATTGCGCCTGTCCCTGGGTGTGCATCCAGCGCCACTCGCCACGCGCATCACCGATGCGAACCTCGACGCCAAACGGCGCTCGGTCCTTCAGGTGGCAGCGCATCGCCTCCCGATGCCGCAACAGATCCTCAGGGTGAATCAAGGCGCTCAGGCGGGCGAGGGCTTGTGCCGCTTTCACCGGCAGAAAACCGAGCTGCTGCCAGAAATCGGCACTCAGGTTGAGCTGATCTGGCACCAAGTCCCAGTCCCAAACCTGCCCACTGGCTGCGGCCAGTCTGTAGCGCAGCTCACTGCGCCGCAGGCTGGCTTCACTGGCACGCAGGGCCTGCTCACTTTCCACCAGATCGGTCAAATCCAGCGCAATGCCTTGCAGGTAAGCCGGACTCCCATCGGATGGTTCAATCCGGCGCGATCGACCGCAAAAATGGCGCCATTGGCCTTGAGCGTCGCACAAACGGTATTCAGTCTCGTGCTCGGCGCCTTGCGCGTAGGCCACTGACAGCTCGCGCATCACGCGTTCGCGGTCGTCAGGATGCAAGGCGTTGGCCCACGCCTGCGGGTCGGACAGCCATTCGCTCGCGGTATAGCCGAGGGTGAGGAGGTAGGGACTGACATACGTCGCCTGGAAGGGCGGCTCCAGGCTCGATCGGTAGATCAGAGCAGGCATCTGCTCGGCCAACACGCGGAACTCCCGTTCTTGTCTAACCAACAGGTGCTCGGAAAGCTTGCGCTCGGTGATGTCGCTGCAAAAGATCGACAGCCCCTCAGGTGAAGGAAACATACGGATCTCGTACCACTTGTCCCAGGGTGCATAAGACGATTCGAACACCTCGGCCTGCTGGCTCTGCAGCACCCGAGCGTAGGCGTCGTGGACGACCAGTGCATTCTCCACGTCGTACTCGTCCCAGACGTAGCGGCCGATCAGTTGGTCGGCGCGCTCGCGCCGTAGGAGGCGCAAGGCGGGCGCGTTGAGGTAGGTAAACCGCAGCGCCTTGTCCAGCGCAAAGATGGCGTCACTCACCCGATTGACCACCAGGTTGAGCATCTCGCGCACGTTGCTCGTTTCGCGCTGGGCTTGCTCGGTTTGCCGCTGCGAGGCAATCTGCTCGGTGACCTCGTTCACCACCACCAGCCGCGCCGATTGCCCGTCCCAAATCAGGTCGCTTGAGGTGATCTCGACATCGATCAGACTGCCGTCTTCCAAGGCGTGCTTCCAGCGCGCGGTCAAACGCAAGCCATTGGGCCCGATCGGGTCTTCGTCAATTTGAGCCTCTGTCACACGCTGCCCTTGCAGCGTGCGCCGGATGTCCAAGATGCTGAGCTGCAAGAACGCCTCACGCGAGTAGCCGTAGCGCACGAGGGCCGCTGTGTTGACTGCCAGCATGCGTTTGCTGGCCCGATCAAACACCCACATGGGCTGCGGGTTGGCATCAAACAAAAGCCGGTAGGGCTGATCGCTTTGCCGCAGGTTTTCCTGGGTGTCCGAAGACACCCGTCTGGTGTGCGGCGGGCGATTCTGGGGCGCTGGCGGCATGGGCCATTGTGGGTTGTGTGGTGCGCCCGAAAATTGTTAAACAACGTAAAAACGACCTGTTGCAGATCAAAGGTGTTTCGACCCAATTCGCTGCCGAGGTGGGTCGGGTAGGGAAGGCCCGGGTTCGGTTCTCGGGTGCCACCGGTAGGATGCCGGGTCAGGCAGGAACACCCACCGCCCCGTTTTCACCCACCGGAGACTCCCATGAAAAGACGCCACCTCATCGCCGGCTCCCTCGCCGCCGCCGCCCTGCCCCGCTTGGTGCTGGCGCAGGCCATCGAGAAACCCAAGGTCACGATCGCCGTCGGCGGCAAGAACCTGTTTTATTACCTGCCCCTGACCATCGCAGAGCAGCTGGGCTACTTCAAAGACGAGGGGCTGGACGTCACCATCGTCGACTTCGCCGGCGGATCGCGCGCGCTGGCGGCGGTGGTCGGTGGCAGCGCCGACGTGGTCTCTGGCGCGTTTGAGCACACGGTCAACATGCAATTCAAGGGCCAGCCCATGCGCGCCTTTGTGTTGCAGGGCGCCGCGCCGCAGATCGTGCTCGGCATCAACCCCAAGACCATGCCGAACTTCAAGACGGTGGCCGATCTCAAGGGCAAAAAAATCGGCATCACCGCGCCCGGCAGCTCGACCAACATCATGGCCAACTTCGTGTTGGCCAAAGCGGGTTTAAAGCCCAGCGACGTGAGCTTCATCGGCGTGGGCGCCAGCAGCGGCGCGGTGGCCGCCATGCGCTCGGGCCAGATCGACGCCATGAGCAACCTCGACCCGGTGATCACGCTGCTACAGCGCTCGGGCGACCTCAAGATCGTGACCGACACGCGCATCGTGGCTGAGGCCGAAAGGGTGTTTGGCGGTCCGATGCCGGCCGGTTGCCTGTACGCACCGCAGCCCTTCCTCGACAAGAACCCCAACACGGTGCAGGCCCTGGCCAACGCCATGGTGCGCGCCAACAAGTGGATCCAGAAAGCCGGCCCGGGCGACATCATTCAGGTGGTGCCCGAGAGCTATTTGCTGGGCGACCGCGCGATCTACATCGACGGTTTCCAGGCTGCGCAAAAAGCCTTGTCGCCCGACGGCATGTTTCCGGCCAAAGGCCCGGAGACCGCCTTCCGAGCGCTGGCCAGCGCCGATGCCAAGCTGGCCGAGGCCAAGCTCGATTTGACGGCGGTGTACACCAACGAGTTTGCGAAGAAGGCGAACGCAAAATACAAGTAACTCCCTGTGCCGCGCAGAACGAGGGCTACCCCCGTTACTGCGCTCTGCCCCTCAAGGGGCAACGCTGGCCGACCGGCAGAGCCGGATCGGCGGCGTTCTGGGTTGGGACACGCGCGCCGGATGTACCGCTCGCTCTCTGCCCCGTTCTCTTGCGCTACGTTCGGGATGATCCGTTCGACAAGCTCATGGCAATCTCTGCCGAAGCCCCGCGCCACACCTGGTCCATGACTCCCCCACCCTCTACATGACACCCGCCATCGAACTCCGCGACGTTGCCTGCACCTTCATCAGCAAGGACGCCCCCGGCCAGCGTTACACCGCTGTCGAACATGTGAACCTCACCGTGGGCGCGGGGGAGTTCGTGAGCGTGGTCGGGCCTACCGGCTGCGGAAAGAGCACGCTGCTCAACGTGGCCGCCGGGCTGCTCGCGCCGAGCAAGGGCACGGCCCACATTTTTGGTGAGCCGCTGCGCGACATCAACACCCGCGCGGGTTACATGTTTCAAACCGAGAGCCTGATGCCGTGGCGCACCGCGCTGCAAAACGTGATGGCGGGGCTGGAGTTCCGCGGATTGGCCGAGCCCGAGGCCCGAGCTCAGGCCGAAGACTGGCTGCGCCGCGTGGGGCTGGGCGGCTTTGGCGACCGCTATCCGCACCAGCTCAGCGGCGGCATGCGCAAACGTACCAGCCTGGCGCAGACCCTGGTGCTCGATCCCGACATCATCCTGATGGATGAGCCGTTTTCCGCGCTCGACATCCAGACCCGCCAGCTGATGGAAAACGAGGTGTTGGCGCTGTGGGCGGGTGCTGGCGGTGACAAGCGCAAGGCGGTTCTTTTCATCACCCACGACTTGGACGAAGCCATTGCCATGAGCGATCGCGTGGTGATCCTGAGTGCTGGCCCGGCGGCGCGCGCCATCGGCGAGTTCACCATCGACATCGAGCGCCCGCGCGATGTGGCCGAGGTGAAAAAGACGCCGCGATTTTTAGAGCTGCACGCCGCGATCTGGGCGGTCTTGCGCGAAGAGGTGCTCAAGGGCTACCAGCAGCAACTGCAGAAGGCGGCCTGAGGCCGACGCACACCATGTGGAACCTTATCAAACCCCGCCCCGCCACCCTGCGCCTGTGGCAAATCGGCATTCTGGTGCTGATCTTCGTGTTCTGGCACGCGATGACCACGCCAGGCCTCCTGCCCACCTTCATGTTCGACAACGACCGCCAAGCCGCGTTCTTCTTCGGCGAGCCACTCAAGATTTTCGAGCGCATCTGGGTCTGGTTCGTCACCGATGCCGACATCTACATTCACCTGTACGTGACGCTGGCCGAGACGCTGATGGCCTTTGGCATTGGCGCCGCCAGCGGTCTGGGCGCAGGCCTGTGGTTGGCGCTCAGCCCCATGGCCTCAGCGATCCTGGAGCCCTACATCAAGGCGCTGAATTCCATGCCCCGCATCATCCTGGCACCCATTTTTGCGGTGTGGTTCGGTTTGGGTATGGCATCGAAGGTGGCGTTGGGCGTGACGCTGGTGTTCTTCATCGTGTTCTTCAACGTCTACCAGGGTGTTAAGGAAGTAAGCCCGGTGGTGCTGGCCAACGCGCGCATGCTGGGCGCCAACAAGAAGCAGCTGCTGCGCCATGTGTATTTGCCCAGCGCCACCAGCTGGGTGTTCAGCTCGCTGCACACCTCGGTCGGCCTCGCGTTTGTGGGTGCGGTGGTGGGCGAGTACCTCGGTTCCTCGCGCGGCGTGGGCTACCTGATTTTGCAGGCCGAGGGCCAGTTTGACATCAACACCGTGATGGCTGGCATCTTGGTGCTGACCTGCTTTGCGCTGGTGCTGGATGCGGCGGTCGGCAAGATCGAGAAGCGGCTGATGAAGTGGCAGCCCAAGGCGGGCGAGACCGAAAAGCTTTGAGAGCCACGTCTCGCATATGAACGCTTGGCTGCTGCTCGCGATTGCCATCGTCGCCGAGGTCGTGGGCACCAGCGCGCTCAAAGCCAGTGCAGGCTTCTCCCGGCTGGTGCCCTCGGTTGTGGTGGTGCTGGGCTATGCGGTGGCGTTCTATTGCCTCTCGCTGGTGCTCAGAACCATCCCCGTGGGTGTGGCCTACGCCATCTGGTCAGGCCTGGGCATCGTGCTCATCACCGTGGTCGCCTGGGTGGTTTACGACCAGGCGATCGATCTGGCTGCGGCGCTGGGCATGGGTTTGATCATTGCGGGCGTCGTGGTGCTCAACGTGTTTTCGGGCAGCGCAAAACCCTGAGTCAGTAGGTGCCATGCGGCGTGCAAGCCGCGTGTTCACAGCACCTTGAACAACTTCTCTGTGAGCTCAGGCAGTCGCCTCTTGCCCATCGTGTGGTCGGCCATGCTGGCCTGCCACGCAAGGTAGACGCTTCGCAATCCCTCTGTGCCCTTGGCGCCCGCAATGTCAGTGATGAGTGAAATTCGCATCTGCTGGCCGATGATCGAGTTGATCGAATTGATCATGAAATTGCGCGCCATCTCGTTGTCTCTGGCGCTGCGCATCTCGGCCGCTGGCAGGCCAGACGTGTTGGCGAAAAACGCCTCGCTCGAAGACTCGTTGTTTGCTTCTGCTGCGGGCTGGCTGGCTGCCTGGTTGCCGTCCTCAGCTCGAAGACATCTCAGGCTGAGCAACTCCTCCAGCACAGCGTGAATGCCGTCCGCGCTCGGCAGAAAAGCCGCGAGCTCGCGCCCTCTTTTCTTGCCATCGGCGAGTACCAGGATGCGGCGCACCAGCGGACTCAGACCCAGCGAGCGGGTTTGAATTTCTTGCTGACCGATCTCGGTCTTGGTGAAAACAGCGGATGACAGACTAAGCGTGTCGGGCATAGGGCAGGTTTAGAACAGTGATCACAGGCAGTGGTTAGCGTTTGTAACCTACGCCATACTGCGCGACAAGCAGGGTTGACCCGCCCCTCAAAAGACAAACGAGGTCCGTTGGCAATGCGGGTGGGCGCTGTCGAGAGAAGCCACACAGCCAGAATCTCGCCCACCACCACATTTCCCAATACCAAATGATGCCGTTTCAGCGCCGCCGCTGGTTTGCCCGCTTGCGGCTGCTCTCCATAGCCAAGTACATGCTCTCCACCTTTTCGCGCGCCCATGGCGTCTTTCGCAGAAAGCGCAGGCTGGAGGCCACGCTCGGATCGACGTTGAAGCAACGCACCGGAATGCGCTCGCCCAGACGAGCCCAGCCGTAGCGATCAGCCAGGGCGGTGACGATCGCTTCCAACGTCACGCCATGCAAGGGATTGCGGGGTTGTGTGGGCGGTGCTGCTGCTGCTGGCGCGGGCTGCACGATGCTTGGCTTCGAGCCTTCGGTTGTCTCGTGCTCCGTGAGGTTGGAGTCCGGCTTGTCGGCTGTCATGTCGGCACCTTCGCCTGTCTTGCTTCCAGCGCCAATGTCGGCGCCTCTTCCAGCGCATCGACAAACATCGCCGCCACGTCGAAGCCGGTCTGCTGCTGAATCTCCTGGAAGCAGGTCGGGCTGGTGACGTTGATCTCGGTCACGCGGTCGCCAATCATGTCCAGTCCCACCAACAGCAGGCCACGCGCGGCGAGCACCGGCGCCAGCGCCTGACCCACTGCCCGGTCTTCGTCGGTCAGCGGCTGGGCCACGCCTTTGCCGCCAGCGGCTAAATTGCCGCGCACCTCGCTGCCCTGCGGAATGCGCGCCAATACAAAGGGCGCCACCTTGCCGCCGATCAGCAGCAGACGCTTGTCGCCAGCCGCGATCTCGGGCAGGTAGCGCTGCACCATCACGCTCACCGCACCGCCCTGGTTCAGTGTCTCGATGATGGCGCCCAGGTTCATGCCATCGGGCCCCACGCGGAAGATGCCGGTGCCGCCCATGCCGTCCAGCGGCTTCAAAATGATGTCGTGCTGCTCGGCGTGAAACTGGCGGATCGCCTCGGGCGAGCGCGTCACCAGGGTGGGTGGTGCGTACTGCGCGAACTCCATCAGCGCGAGTTTCTCCGGATGGTCGCGCAGCGCGCGCGGGCTGTTGAAGACGCGCGCCCCTTCGCGCTCGGCCTGCTCCAGCAGGTGGGTAGCGTAGAAAAACTCGCTGTCGAACGGTGGGTCTTTGCGCATCAGCACCGCGTCGAAATCACGCAGCGCCTCGTGGCCTTCGCTGTCCACGCGGTACCAGTCGTCCAGCGCGCCGGTGAGCGTGATGCGGCGCACCAGCGCACTCACCCGGCCGCCCGCCTGCCACTGCAGTTGCTGTGGCTCGCAGGCCGCCAGCGTGTGGCCGCGGCGCTGCAGCTCGCGCATCATGGCAAAGGTGGTGTCCTTATAAGTCTTGAAAGACGAGAGGGGATCTGCAACAAAAAGAATGTTCATGGTCGGTCTGTTTTTCGGATGCCGTACTGTTGCACAAGCAGCGCGATCGCGCCGGCCACCACGCCCCAGAAGGCCGAGCCCACGCCCCACAGCGTGAGGCCACTGAGCGTGACCAGAAAGGTGATGAGCGCGGCCTCCCGATGCGAGTCTTCCCTCAGCGCCGCGTGCAGCCCGCCGCCGATGCTGCCCAGCAGCGCGATGCCAGCGATCGCCAGCACCAGCTCGCGCGGGAAGGCCAGCAGCAGACCGGTGACGGCGGCGCCAAACAGCCCGATCACCACATAGAGCGCGCCACAGGCCACGGCGGCGGTGTAGCGCTTGTCCCGATCGGGGTGCGCCTCTTCGCCCATGCAAATTGCGGCGGTGATGGCGCTGAGGTTGAGCGCAAACGCGCCAAAGGGCGCAAGCACCAGCGTGGCCACGCCGGTCAGCGTGATGATGCGCGAGATCGGCATCGGGTAGCCCGCCGCACGGATCGCCGCCACACCCGGTAGGTTTTGCGACGCCATGGTGACCACAAACAGCGGCAGCGCCAGGCTCGCCAGCGCCGCCAGCGTGAACTCCGGCGCGGTGAACACCGGGCGCGCCAGCTCCAGCACCACCGTGCCCTGTTTGAACTGCCCGGCCAGCACCACGTAAACCACAGCCACAACCAGCGTGATCGGCACCGCGAAGCGTGGCAACATGCGGCGCGCCAGCAAATAGGCCAGCAGCATCAGCGCCACCAGCGGCAGCGCGGACTGCGCCGCCTCAAACGCTTGCAACCCAAAGCGCGCCAACACGCCAGCCAGCAGCGCCGAAGCAATCGCCACCGGAATGCGGTTCATCACCCGCTCAAACCAACCGGTCGCACCCACCAGAATGATCAGCGCCGCGCAGGCCATGAACGCGCCCACTGCCTGCGCCATCGAAAAGCCGCCCGCCAGCCCTGCCGTGGCCAGCACCGCCGCACCGGGCGTGCTCCAGGCCACCATCACCGGCTGCTTGAGGATCAGCGAAGGAATCGCCGAACACAGACCCATGCCCAGGCCGAGCGCCCACATCCACGACGTGATGATCTCGGGTGTGGCGCCAAACGCCAGCGCCGCCTGAAACACGATCGCCACCGAGCTGGTGAAGCCCACCAGCACCGCCACGAAACCCGCCGTGGCGGCCGACAGATTCAGATCACGGAAAAAAGACATCGGGCGATTGTGACGGGCGGGTGCGAGGTCTCATGACCGGTTTGCGCCGCGCGCCACGCGGTTGCTCTGGCCCGCTAAGCAATTGGAATCTCATCCCGATGTCCCCCTTGCCCGGTCGGCCGTTTCGGACATGCCCGACAAGCAGGCAATCTGACCGTTATCCAAACAAGCGCCCGCCTCGCTCACCACATCTCCGCTCTTCGAGCGACTCGACCTGCTGCGCCGCACTCCGATAAAGCCCGCAGCGCTTCTGACCCGTATGGAGTCTCGCAAGGCGTTGTGATGGCTGCGGGGTTCGGGTCTTGCTTGACCACCATAGCTTGATCCATACAATGTATGCATGAAATTCGAGTGGGATTCCGTCAAGGCAGCGTCCAACGCCAAGAAGCACAAGGTCACTTTCGAGGTGGCGAAAACGGTTTTCTATGACGATTTCGGCATTCAGTTCTTCGATGAAAAACACTCGCACAACGAGGAGCGTTTCCTTCTGCTGGGCATGAGTTCAGACGCCAGGCTGCTTTTGATCTGCCACTGTGAGAGGGAAGACGGCGATGTCATCCGAATCATCTCCGCACGCAAAGCAACCCAGAACGAAGCCCAGCATTACCAAGGTGAATGACATGAAAGCTGAGTACGACCTCTCGAAAATGAAATCGCGTCGGAACCCGTACGCGTCAAAACTCAAGAAGTCGGTGACCATGCGCTTGTCAGAGGACGTGGTTCAGTACTTCAAGGACATGGCTGCTGAGGCTGGCGTGCCCTATCAGACCCTCATCAATCTCTACCTCAGAGACTGCCTCGCCCAGAATCGCAAGGTCGAGATCAAGTGGCCAAGTGCGGTGTAACCGCGTTGCAGGGACTTCCATCTAGCTCAAGAGGTACAGGAGAAGCCGGAGGCGTTTCCCTTACTGCGCTGCACAGCTCATGCATCCTCCCCATTCCATCTGCACTGCCTCGATCTCTGTGCTTACTCGCTCAAAAGGTATGGCCAGCGTCGTCAGGGACGCCAGCATTGCCCGCGAGGCCTTGTGCAAAGCGCTTGGGCCAAGCAGCGCCCAGCGCTTCGACCCGCGCCGGTTGTAAGGCCCGTACCAGCGCCTGCACGAGCTGAAATAACGTTTTCTTGGTGCGCTATCGCACGGACGCAGCACTCTGGTCGGGTGAAGAATATCAATCCTGTCTCTGCGAGGGCTCAAGTTCTCCACCGCTTCGCGTTGGGTTTCGTGATGTTTCACGTGGGACGGTCGGACAAGCGGCAGCATCAATTTGAAGTTAGCCGAACAACCTCACGAACCAAGGAGTTCTAGAAATGCTTAACCTGAAATTCAACGCCTGTATTGAAGCCTGCAACAGCTGCGCTGTCGCTTGCAACCACTGCGCAGCATCCTGTTTGCAGGAAGAGGACATCAAGATGATGGCGCGATGCATCGCGCTGGACATGGACTGTGCTGCAATGTGCGCGTTGGCAGCAGCGGCGATGGCGCGCGACAGCGAACATGCCCAAGCCATCCGTGAATTGTGTGCATCGATATGCCAATCGTGTGCGGACGAATGCGCCAAGCACCAGATGGAGCACTGCAAAGCCTGCGCCAAAGCATGCCTGAAGTGTGCCGACGCGTGTCGCGAAATGGCCGCAATGGCCTGAGACGCAACCCACCATTCTGAAAGAAAACAACATGACCCAAAACACCAAATCCTCGCCGCTAGGTCGAGTCGCCCTCATGGCATTTGCAGGGGCGTTGCTGTTGCCGCAACTGGGGGTTGCCCAGGTGCCTGCCAAGCCCGCCGACATGCAGCACAGCATGGCAGGTGGTGGCAGCATGGCTGACGGCGCCATGGACATGAAGTCCATGATGAAAGACATGAACGACAAGATGGCTTCGATGAAGATGAGTGGGGACGCAGATGTCGATTTCGCCATGATGATGCGCATTCACCATCTGGGAGCGATTGACATGGCGCAAGCCCAGTTGCGCGACGGCAAGAACGCGCAGATGCGTCGGATGGCCAAGAACATCATTGCCGCGCAAAAAAAGGAGATCTCCGAACTCGACAAATTCATTGCCAAGAGTGCGGCGGCGCCGGCAAAGACCGGCAATTAGCGCGATTTGGCCGCGCGCGGCGGCCACCAACTCTTGGGTAACCGGGGTCAGATTCCCATGGCAACACCCTGAATCCGTGACCTGAATTTCCCCGAACGGCAAACAACGCTGTCACGGGTCTCGTGGCATGCACTTGTTCGTCCTGGAAACGGAGTTTGTGCTTGTTGGCGGCCTGCAGCACCCCGATTTCAGCGCTTGGCGGTCTTGGTAGACGCAAAACGGTACAGCCAACCCGCCACACAGCAAGGTGCAGACGCACTTGCAACTGCGGGTGACGCCACCGATCTGCGCGCAGCCTTGTTGGCCTGGGTTCGCCCTGTCCCAGCGCCAGGATCCGCCCTCAGGCGGTGCTTGGGTTATCCAGCTCTTGCCAGTGCCGCTGGAACGCTGCAAACGCCCCATCGTTCGCCCCTAAGCCCAGCACCCAGCGGCGGGCGTGTCTGGCCATGCGCGCGGCCTTGAACATCAGCTCCTGGAACACCGAGTAATTGGGGTCAGATTCCCATGACACTACCTTAAGCCCGCCGAGCCCTGATCCGCTCACGCGCCACGCAGCGCGGCACAAGCAAAAGCGCTAGCGGCTTCGGCCGGCGTTTTTTGGCTCTTGGCTCAACGCGCCCCGGTCGCTTTGGCAGCAGACAGCGGGCAATGCTTTGCAGCAACACCTGCGCCAGGGTGC
>Ga0222706_1000017_pt1 | contig 118913 bp, 109 predicted proteins | sample AntAcemetage1572_FD_179829 | JGI IMG/M metagenome (GOLD analysis project Ga0222706, IMG submission 179829) | Saline water microbial communities from Ace Lake, Antarctica - #1572 | ecosystem: Environmental > Aquatic > Non-marine Saline and Alkaline > Saline | place: Antarctica: Ace Lake...
CGAAAGCTGAAGGGGACAAGAGGAATTCGAGCCGGATGATAAATCCTACGATATAGGTTAAAAATTGCACCTGAGGTAATTATCAAGATTCGAACAGCCTGAACAGCAGAGGTGTATTTTGATTGTAGAATTGCGGATTTTTGTGATTCTGAATCTTCGCTCGAATGATGCCAATCATAAATTAGTGTATCACCAAAAGAGACAGATTTCGCTCTTTTGATACAGCCATACCATAGTCACATGGGATTCGCACTATTAATTGTAGCACAAGAAATGCCTTTTGATTTCTTGCACACCTTTACGAAGAATACACAATTAAAGCATTTCCGTATTTCTCCAAAAAAATACCCCCAATAAGCTTCTGACTTTTTGGGGGCATATCTTGCAAGCTTCGTAAACTTTTTATTTTTTTAAACTAACCCGAATCGAAAGCTCCTGCAGTTGATCATCCGCTATCGTACTTGGTGAATCAATCATCACATCTCGGCCTGAATTATTCTTAGGGAAAGCGATGTAATCACGAATAGAATCTGAACCTCCAAAAATGGCGCAAAGTCGATCAAATCCGAATGCAATTCCTCCATGTGGTGGCGCGCCGTATTCGAACGCTTCCATCAAGAACCCAAACTGCTTCTGAGCCTCTTCAGGAGTAAATCCTAAATGGGAAAACATTAATTGCTGTGTGCCTCGATCGTGAATTCTGATGGATCCACCACCGATTTCGACACCGTTAATTACCAAATCATACGCATTGGCTCGAACTGATCCAGGATCGGTCTCCAGCAAAGGAATATCTTCTGCCTTTGGAGAAGTAAATGGGTGGTGCATCGCATGGAATCGCTGGCTTTCCTCATCCCATTCCAACAAAGGAAAATCAACCACCCAAAGTGGTTTAAATACATTTCGATCTCTCAATCCTAGCTCCTCGCCCATTTTGAGGCGCAGTTCAGAAAGTTGCTTTCTTACTGTGTTGGCATCTCCGCTAAGTACTAGCATCAAGTCACCTGCTTCTGCTTGGAATGCACTTGCCCAAGCTTGAAGATCATCAGCAGCGTAAAACTTGTCAACAGTCGACTTGATCGTACCATCTTGATTATATTTGGCATAGACCAAGCCTTTGGCTCCAATCTGAGGTCGTTTCACCCAATCGGTCAATGCGTCTAATTGCTTTCTGGTATATTCAGCAGCTCCTTTTGCACAGATTCCGACTACCAATTCTGCAGCATCAAAAATTCCAAAACCTTTCCCTTTTGCTAAAGCGTTGAGCTCTACAAACTTCATATCAAAGCGAAGGTCAGGCTTATCATTCCCATAAAAATTCATGGCATCAGCGTAAGTCATTCGCTTCACTTCTTCCAATTCCACCTTTTTTACTTCTCGGAAAAGATGCTTAGTCAACCCTTCGAATGTGGACAGAATATCTTCCTGATTCACAAAAGACATCTCGCAATCGATCTGAGTAAACTCAGGTTGACGATCAGCTCTCAAATCCTCATCTCGGAAACACTTAACAATCTGAAAATACCGATCAAACCCAGACACCATCAGCAACTGCTTAAAAGTCTGCGGAGATTGTGGCAAGGCGTAGAATTCTCCTGGATTAACTCGACTTGGTACTACGAAATCACGCGCACCCTCAGGAGTGGACTTAATCAGAACAGGAGTTTCAACCTCAATAAAATCTTGGCCATCCATGTATTTTCGAGTCTCTTGCATCATACGGTGACGGAGTTGCAATTTCTCACGCACCACATTCCTTCGCAGATCTAGGTAACGGTATTTCATCCGCAGCTCTTCGCCACCATCGGTCTCATCTTCAATGATAAACGGTGGAACTTTCGAAGCATTAAGCACTTCAAGAATGGAAACTTTTATTTCAATCGAGCCAGTTGGCATTTTATCATTTTTTGCAGACCGCTCAATTACTTTACCAGTCGCCCGCACAACAAACTCCCGACCCAAAGAAGCTGCCTTTTCTATTACCGACTGCTCGGTAGAGTCTTCTTCAAAAATCAATTGAGTCAGGCCATAGCGATCACGAAGATCAACCCAGATCAATCCTCCTTTATTTCTTACACGCTGCACCCAGCCGGCCAGCGTCACTTCTTGAGTTACATGGTCTAATCGTAATTCGCCACAGGTATGCGTTCTAAGCATTTTTTTGTTGTTTTTTGGGATCACAAAGATAAAGAATTGACTTTGACAACACAGCCTTGGTTGAAAGTTTCGCAATTATTGCAAGCATAAATTTTTAAAAATGCATATCGCAGGCCCTTTTTTTGAAGAAAAACAGGCTGAAAATCATTATTTTAGTTCAATATGGAATAAATTCCCACCAAATAAATCATTGGATTGTCTCATTGGCATTATAGTTGCAAAAAATGGAATCTTAAGAATTGGGTTCTAAAAACTTGGATTAGAGCACCTTTTTTTCCTTTTTGAGGCTTTATTACAATCACCACACATTATCAATGCTTTATGAAAAATAAATGGATCGGAATAGCTGCAGCAGTATTACTCATAGTAGCAGCTTCTTCTCTACCATTTTTTGACCTTCAATTCCAAGAAGAGACAAGCTCAGAAGAGCTGGAGTTGCCTGTTGAGGATCCGAAAAATGAACAAATCTTTCTATACGGAATAGATGTCACAGGTCTAAACATTATAGAAGGAATAGTAGCCAAAAATCAGACTCTTGGATCAATCTTGGCACCCTTCAATGTCCCCTATCAGATTATCGACGAAATTGCCAAAAAGTCAAAGTCTATTTTTGACGTGCGTGGAATTGCTTTTAACAAGAAGTTCACCATCATATCTCCATCAGATTCTACCAAAGCTCAATTTTTCATCTATGAGCCAAACCCGGCAGAATATATAGTCTTCAATCTCGACTCAATAGCTATCTACAAAGCAGAAAAGCCAGCAGAATATCGTACCAAAGAGGTGGGAGGATTCATCGAAAGCAACCTTTCATCCGATATGGCTAAGCAAAACATCACATACGATATCGTCGATCAATTTGCCGATTTGTATGGTTGGTCTGTGGATTTTGGGGCACTTCAGAAAGGCGATAAATTCAAAGTTGTCTACGAAGAAAAATTAATTGATGGGGCAATAGTCAGCGTTTCAGCTATCAAGCTTGCCTATTTTGAGCACAAGGGAGAACAATTTCATGCGATTCCTTTTGAACAAAATGGAGAAATGAACTTCTTCGACCAAGAAGGAAACTCCCTCAAAAAAGCTTTTCTCAGAGACCCACTCAAATACACCCGAATCAGTTCCCGTTACAATCTCAAAAGATTTCATCCGGTGCAAAAGCGGTACAAAGCACACTTAGGCACAGACTACGCCGCTGCTACAGGCACTGAAATCAGATCGGTAGGAGACGGAGTAGTAACTGATGCTAAGTACAGTTCGGCAAATGGTAATTATGTAAAAATCAAACATAATGGCACCTATACTACCCAATATCTTCACATGTCTAAAATCGCAAAAGGATTAAAGTCAGGCCAGCGAATTAAGCAAGGGCAGATAATTGGATACGTAGGTAGCACTGGACTCGCAACTGGCCCACACCTTTGTTTTAGATTTTGGAAAAATGGGAAACAGGAAGATTGGCTAAGGGAGAAAATCCCCCCTTCCGAACCAATTTTGGGAGCAAATCTTGTTGCTTTCAACACCAAAAAAACTGAATCGCTAGATTTATTAGCCTCCATATCATTATCCGGAGAACCAAAAAAACTAGTGGCTAAAAAACTTTTAGTAGTTAGACCATCTGGAGAATAAAGACCTCATTAACTACTAATAAAACCTAGAGCTGATCGCCTAAACTTGGCAATCAGCTCTTTTTTTTAATATACTATTATATGTATCCGCAATTGTACGAGTAAAAATCAAAAAGCAGCTTACTATATGGTACACACTAGCATTACTGATACATTTTCCGATGGCTGGCGGGCCTGCCTCGCCGTGGTGGGCCTGCCTCGCCGTGGCGGGTATTCCTGACCATTGAGTAAAGAAATCAGGTTAGTGGCATAATTGCATACGATCACACTAGATAATATTTCGAAGCTCCAGTGATTCCATCGAAACTTTTTTCTTTTCCTTTTGAAAAAGAGAATTCGCTCCAAAGCTTAACTTGCAAGATTAATAGCTAAAAAGTGGACCAAGAAGGATACATCCGAATCAATAAGTATTTAAGCGAGGTGGGTTTTTGCTCTCGAAGAGAAGCTGACAGGCTGCTAGAACAAGGACGAATCACGTTGAACGGAAAAGTCCCTGAGCTAGGCACTAAAGTCAGTCCTACTGATCAAGTGGCTGTGGATGGTAAAAACGTAGGGAAGCCCATCCGAAATCATACCTATATCGCTTTCAATAAACCGGTAGGGATTGTGTCCACTACGGATATCAAAGGTGAAAAGGATAATATTATTGATTACATCGGGCATCCTCAGCGGATTTTTCCGATTGGAAGATTGGATAAAGACAGTGAAGGATTGATTTTTCTTACCAGCGAGGGCGACATCGTCAATAAGATCCTTCGGGCTAAAAATAACCATGAGAAGGAATATATCGTCACGGTCGATCGCCCGGTAAATGATGAATTTATCAAAAGTATGGGTACAGGAATCCCAATTTTAGATACGCTCACAGATTCCTGCCAAGTGGAGCGAATCAGCAGATTTAAGTTTAGGATAGTCCTTACTCAAGGCCTAAATCGTCAAATCCGACGAATGTGTGATTATTTGGGATTCAAAGTAGTGCAGCTCAAGCGGATTCGGATCATGAATATTCATTTAGACCAACCAGTTGGGAAATGGCGGGATTTGACCGAAAAAGAATTGGAAGAACTTAATTCATTGATAGCCGACAGTTCGAAAACTTTTGATTAATCAGATTCCTTTGTCAACTACTAATCAGAAAAGGCAGAAACGGCCGGAAGAAAATAATTTTCTCTAAACTCTATTCCGCTGGATACAACCAAAACAGGGAGCCAATCTCGTGGTTCCCTGTTTTGATGTGTAGGATAAACGCAGGAAGAATTACTCCTCCATGGTATCCACTTTCTTTTTTCTTCCGGTGTAGCCAAAGGTAATCTTGCCCAGTTTCAGCTCCGTTCTCCGGTTCAACTGATGCATCGCATCGGAACAAGTCACCACATTGCAATCATGGACGGGCCGGGTTTCTCCAAACCACTCATGTTCCAGTCTGTTTGCTTCTATACCACGCTTCTTCAAGTACTCCATCACCACTGCACTGCGCCGCTCAGAAAGCTTTTCGTTATAATCATTTTCCCCTCTTTGGTCAGTGTGACCGCCAATGAACAGCATCAGGTTGGGCATGCTGTTCAACATCAATGCGGTACGCTCCAGCTCCAGCTTGTCTGCTGATCTGAGCATGCTCTTGTCAAAGTCAAAGTAAATCGCCGGGATCGCGCTGAGCTCGCGCTGGATCGCATCCATAAGCTGCTCGGGATCACAATAATCCAAGCTCTTCAACTCTTCAGGAATTTCATAGCTCTTGCTCGGATCAGGGAAGGCCTCCAGAACTAATTCTGATCGCCTGTTCAGCTGATGCTCAGGCTCCGGACACGGCTTGCCGTTTCCACAGTCATTCACCAGATGCTGCTCTCCAAACCATTCCAGTCGGATTCGATCCGCTGAGATGTTGTGCTGCGACATGTACTCGGTCACTGCCTTGGCCCGGTCGTTGGATAGTCTGATATTGTACTCATCACTCGCTCTGGAGTCGGTATGCGAGGACACCAACAGATCCAAGAAGGTGTATTGGTTCATCAGTTGACCCAACTTGTCCAAGGCTGGCTTGGCATCGTCTCTGATCTTAAACTTATCCAGATCGTAATACACAATATCCACATATACCGGTAACTGATACGGAATCGGAATCAACTTGTACTCCCGCTTGATGGTGTCTCCCTCAAAGCCTTTAGTTGTAATCGCATCGTCAGTCAAACTGAAGTAACCCGGCTTGCTGATCGTTAAGCCAAAGTCACTCTCCGACTCCAACTCTGAACGAAGCACGCCGTCTCCATTGCGAAATGTCTGTAGTGTTCCGCCTTGGGTTTTGTCCCGTAGCGTTGCCAAGTAGCTGTCGGTGATGATCAGGCCCTGGCAGTCAATCACCCGAGCCAAGAATGCCTTGTACACATCGGCTATCTTGTAAATGTCATCCAGTCCTTGGCCCCCTTTTCTGTTCGAAGACAGGTAAATCTCGTTGTTATCCAGTTCTCTGTAGGAAAAATCGTCTGCCAGCGAATTGATTGGAATACCCATATTCTGCACATTACCGAATCCGTTGGTTCCACGGTACGATGACTGGTACACATCCATACCGCCCATGCCTTTATGGCCGGTCGAACTGAAAAAGAATTTACTCCCATTACGGAACGCATGGCTTTCGTTACCAGTAGTATTCACCTCAGATCCCAGATTGATCGCAGGACCAAAAGTCATAGCCGCGTCGTATTCTGAATAATATAAGTCATAGCCACCCATTCCACCCGGCATATCGGAGGTGAAGTACAGTCGCTTTGCTTCTTCGTCCACAAAGGGATGCATTACCGAGTACCCTGTGGAATCGTTGAACCGTACCGGATAAAATCCTTCCAGCTGTCCTGATTCATTCAATGTGCTGTAATAGATCTCCGGATTCACTGCGATATTTCTACTTTTCTTCTCCTTGGTGATCCCACGGGTCACCGAGTAAAACAGCAGACCCCCTTGCTTCGCATAGCTCGGGTCAGAGAAGTTGTACGTGTTCGGCACGTTGGACATCACCTCGGTGATCGCTCCAGTGCTGTCCTTCCGGTACACACTGAAGTATTCTCTGCCGGTGTAGTCTTGCTTCTCGGCGCTGAAAATCTTGTTTCGTCCGTCGATTCGGAGCTTTGGCATCTCATCCACAAACTCACCGCCTCGGTCGGAAGTGAAGTACGCATTCCCTTTCGCATCTTTGGTATACGTGAAGTCTGATCCTGCCGAGTTCAATGCAGTCATCGGCTCCAGTTTTACCTTTCGCTGACCTGATGGGGACTGAATTGACTGCATCCGTGGTCTGGACATCATCAGAGTTTTTACTGCCGCGCTGTTTGCTGCTGTATAGCCTTTGGCTTCAAGCATTCGCTTCGCCTCATTTAAGTTATCAGTGAATTCAGCCGTTCGAAGGAGGTCTCCATAGTCTTCAAGGGTTGCCTCTTCATAGCTTATCACAGTTTTCCACCAGGTGTACGCATTTTCATAGTCTAGGATCACGTCGTAGCTTGCTGCCACTTTGCGCGCAGTCGCTGCCTGTGGCTTATTCGCATAGGCCTGCTGGTAAAGCTCCGAGGCCGTCTTGTAATTCATCAGCTCCATCTGCTGATCCGCATAACGGATCTTACTCTTCTGGGCTTGTGTGATTCCCACCGATCCAAAGACCAGCACTGCACTAAGTAGTATTTGTGTTGCTATCTTTTTCATAATCAGAACCATCTTTGATTTTTCATTACTGCTCTTCTGGGAGTCATATAGAAGCCTACCGACAGCTCGTGAGAGTTGTTACTGTAAGCATTTAACACGTTCAGGTTATGATCATACGCATAGCCCAACCGTAACCGCTCTGTTGGAAAAATCTCGAGAATTGCAGCTACTGCATTCCGATTGTTCAGCCCTTCCAACAAATTGTCATTCCAGATCTTCATATTGCTCCGGTAGCTTCCGCCTACCCACAGCCGCTCCATAAACAGAAACATGGCGTTGATGTCATAACTCGTCGGAGCGCCTTTCACTTCCTTGATCAGGAAGCTCGGCTTGAACTTCACATTGTCGGACAAGTCAAACAGGTAACCCATCGTCAAGTAGTAGTGAAAATCATGGTAAGCCAATGCTACATCCTCCTTCTCCAGCGCTTTCTTGCCGATCATGTTATACACAGAGAATCCCGCATAAAACTTGTCGTTGTGGAAAAATAAACCCGTATTCAGATTCGGTGTCAACAGATTGATCCGTCCCTCTGGAATCTGACTGTCCGGAAAATCATTCGGGTCCAGCATGCTGCCATCCAGCGAATACTGCGAAAAACCTGCACTCACGCCCAAGCCCAAAAAGCTGCGCGCTCCAGTCTTGATACGATACGCATAAGTCAACAGACCACCCGTAGTCTTTGCCGGCCCGAGATTGTCACTCATCAGCGAAAGCCCAAAACCCATCGTGCCTTCATTGGCACTCAGGTCGGCGGTCACCGTAAACGTCTCGGGAGCTCCCGGAAAATTCACCCACTGGCTTCGATACGTACTCTGGATATAGGGTTCCCCTTTGTAACCTGCATACGCCGGGTTGATGTGCAACCCGTTAAAGATATACTGGCTAAACTGAGGGAGCTGCTGTCCAAAAGTAGCCCCGCTGACCATCATGGTCAGTAGAAAGACCAGTCCTGTGATTTTAAAAGTCGTTTTCATATCGCTTCTTTTTTAGTCTTTAATTACTTGGATCCAGCCCTTGAACGTATGCGCTTTACCCGAACTGTCTACGGTACTCAAAATGTAGAAGTAAGTACCCGCTACCTGACCCGGAGCATCCCAATCGTTTTGATACGCTTTCCGCTCCAATACATGATCTCCGTATCGGTTGATAATCACGATCTCATTGCTCACAAACTTATCAAGGCCTTTGACTTCGAAGGTATCGTTATCTCCATCCTGATTCGGAGTGATCACATTGGGAATTCTGAAAGGAAGAATCTGATTCACATCATCGCCTTGATTATTCAAGGCGCTGGTATCCTCTTCCTCCGCTGATACGTTGGCAACGTTGGTTATTGTGCCTGCATCGCCTGCCTGAACGCTAACCCGGATCACTACCAGCCCGTCAGCTGGTAAGAATGGGATATTCCATGTGATTCGGGTGCCTGTCACCGCAGGTGTACTCACTTGGATTTGAGTACTGCTTACACTTTCTACTCTTGAATTCAAGTAAGTAACTCCGTTTGGCAAGTCATCCACCAGCACTACATCGGTTGCAGGGGTTCCACCGATGTTGGCCAGCGTGATCTGGTATTCAAAGTCATCGCCTTCAAAAATCTCAGCCTCGAAACTGGTCTTCGTTACTGAAAGGTCAATCTGATCATTCAACAGTCTGAACACCACAATGGCATCGTCACTATTACTTGGATTAACCACCTCTCGTAACGTATACTTCAAGCGATATTCTCTCGCTTCGTTTACACCTGGAATCAGGCTTAACTCACCATTTTCATTAATAAGCAAACCTATGATCCCATCAAGTTCTGTGAATTCAAAGTCAACTTTAAGGTCATCAGGTCTTAGTCCGTTCAATCGGTCATTTTCTAGAATATTACCTAGAATACCTCCAAAGCTGATGAAGTAGGTCCCGAAGTCGTCGTCGTTGGCGATGATCTCGTTCAAAAATACCCCAACTGATACGCTTGCCTCATCTTCAATTGCGGTCCCATCTGGAAGCGTACCTTTTACAGCAGCGGTGTTCACCAGTGCCCCCTCACTCTGAAGGTCAGAACTTTTAACCGTGTAGGTAGTCGTTTCCACTTTTACCTCACCAGGAAGCAAGGTGCCTATGTTCTTATCAAAGCCTGTCAATGGGTCTTTGATCATAACATCTGTCAAGGTCACATTTCCTGTATTGGTCACTGTCAAGGTATAAACAACTACCTCTCCGACTTCAGCAACTTCTGTCTTATCCGCAGTCTTAACCAAGGTGATTCCTGGCATTACATTGATCGGCGTAGTCACCAGATCAGTATCCGTAGGATCATTATCTCTAGGATTCGGGCTCTCCCCAGTTACGGAAGCTTCGTTTGTTACACTTCCTTTGTCTACATCTTCTTGAGTTACCGGATACGGATCAGTATCTATAGTCACGCTCTGTCCGGGTACCAATGTTCCCAAATTAATCACCAACCCCGTTTGTGTGTCAATAACAGTTACATTAGTCAGTGTTACAGTGCCAGAATTGGTTACAATTATTGTGTACACAATCTCCTGTCCGGCTTCTGTAATCACAACATCATTGTCTGTGATCACAATCTGCACATCTGCATTCTGAGGAATCAAAGTCTCTGTACAAGTCGGACACTCTGGATCAGTAGGCGTATCAACTGGAGTAGGGTCCGTAGACACTGCGGTTACATCATTTCCGCTAGGATTTATTGCTTTAGCTAAGGCTATATTCAATACGATTCCAGCATCGATATCTGCCTGAGTCAATACATAGCTTGCTGTAAATGCTCCACTATTGCTTATTCCAGGGACTAAAGATGCTAACGGACCTCCTAGTACCGTAACCTTCTCATCTGTGATGGTCACGTTCGTCAAAGTCACGTTTCCAGTATTAGTCACCGTGAACGTGTATACCACCATCTCGCCTACTTGTGCAAATCCATCGTTGTTGCCGTCTTTGAATACGCCGTCTTTCAGAATCTCAAGCTTTGGATTCTGTGGAATCTCTGTTATCGTACAATTACCCACACACGTTGGATCTGTTACTCCAGAAGTCACAGGAGTTGGATCTGATGAATCATCCGTGATGTCATCACTTGGATCCTCAGGATTGCCTCCTGGCTTCTCTGCTCTGGCTATCGCAATATTTGATACCAAACCTTTGTCTATATCGGACTGTGCCAATACATAGCTTGCGGTAAATGTCCCGCTATCACTTACCCCAGGTGCCAAGGATGCCAATGGATCTCCAACTACAGTCACTTTCGCATCGGTAATAGTCACATCAGTCAAGGTCACATTTCCAGTATTAGTCACCGTGAAGGTGTATACCACTGTCTCACCTACTTGAGCAAAACCATCATTGTTGCCATCGACGAATACGCCGTCTTTCAGAAGCTCAAGCTTCGGGTCTTGGCTGGCAAAAATCATCTCATCATCGGACTGTAGCAGCTCTATTGCATCTTCGCCTACTCCAATCGTAGTTGAAGCCCTAGCCGTATTGTCAACTCTGCCTGCATTCAAATCATCCTGAACTACTAGGTAGCTCGTCTCAAAAGTCACCGCATTCGCTTCACCAGGAAGCAGTTCCAGAATCGTCTCGTCCAGTCCAGTTAATGGATCCACTACCAATATATCGGTTAAGGTCACACTCCCGGTGTTGGTTACCACAATTTCATAGATCAACTCATCGCCTACTACTTTGAACGTGTTCGGATCAGTCATACTTGTCTTGAGAATACTTAAAGAACAAGAGTTGATTGTCAATTTGACTGGCACTCTAGCACTCTTACATCCGAGTGCTGAAACTGATTCAGCCCAATAAGTAATAGAACCTATCTCATTCCAGGTTGGTAATCCTTCTATTGAATTAACTGCATCTTCAGAAGAGTACCAAAAAAGTACGTTCCCCTCTTCCGTTGATGCTGTCGCAGTAAGAACTTGAATTTCCTCAGATGCGCAAACCGTTATATCGCCTCCAGTTTCTGGTAAATTCACGAAATCACTAGTTACAGTTACCGTTGATATCGCTACCTCGGCACAAGGTACAGTAGCTGTTACCGTGTAGGTATATATATTACCGACATTACTCCAAGTTCCGCCTTGGTCTGGAGTTCCTTGTAAGGAATCAAATAGTTGTACTAGTGTCGGAGTCGTACCTTGGCAGATACTCAATATTCCGTTCATTCCTGCGTCCGGCCCTTCCTGAATCGATACTTTTGCCTCATTTGATATGGCTGACCCACATGTTTGACTTGTCGCTACTGCGTAATAATAAAGTATCCCAGGCGCATTTGTCGGTGGCGTAAAGTTAGACCCAGTGCCTACTAAAGTTCCTGCAGTATTGCTATTTGTAGTATTGCTGAACCACTGATAGGTCAAGTTTTCTGTACCAACTCCTAATACGGTTAAAGCACTAGCTGAACTGCCTACACAATAAATGGCCCCTAAAGGCTGAACACTAATAGCAGTAGGAGCTGTCACCGTGATAGTAACTATAGTTTCTTCAACCACTGTATTAGTTTGAGGATTTTCTGTTAGTTTGTATTTCAAGCTGTATACGCCTGGGATAGTGCCATTGGCAAGAGAAAGATTTCCGTTAGCAGCAATTGTAAATGGAGCTGGAACTGTAGTAGAAAAAGTTGGACTAGTAGTATTTGTTGCAAAAGCAGTCGTAGTAGCAGTGGGAATCCCGCTAGCATCCCTAGGCAATATTTCTCCATTAAATTCATCGTTCTCATAGATATTAATAATTGTCCCAGTAGATGATGTGATAGGACCACAAATCGTTTTATTATCTGGAAAAGGAGTTAATTCATTAACAAAAAAGATAATCTTACCATCTGAGTCACTTAAATCGTTTAACTGGAAACCATACACGGGAGGCAAAAGTGGTCCATTAGGAATCTGAAAAAGTGATGGAGAAATGAGGACCAAAAATTGCTCTTGATCATTATCATAGTTATTAGAAATACCAGTATTCCACTGGAATCCCCTTACCTGAATTTTTCTTGAATTCCCAATAATATTTCCATTTATATCCAATGCGACTATATCATAATCAGAATTTCCGAATCTTTCTGTCAACAATAAGAAACCAGATAAAGGGATTTGATTAGGATATACGAGCTTAAAAAAAGGTTCACCGCCAGGCAGAATCACGTCGTCCCCATCAATACTCCAATAAGTTCTCAAATTCGGAATAGAAACTACATTAGCAAGATCAGCTAGAAAATTAGGGCTTTCGTGCGAGGTGAATACAGAAGTATTGCTTTTGAAAGCCGGTATAGAAAGGGATGAAGCATAAGGTGGTGATTTAACAACAGTAACTTCAAATGGCCTATTAAATGAGGAATTTCCAAGTTTGCTATTTACTGAAAGAGCGGTTGGAAATTTACTAGTTGCAGAGAGGGTTTTATTACCACTGGCGGTATTAACTACAACATTTTTTATTATTGCAGGAACGTTTTGAGTGTTCGTAAACTTATTTCCTAGGGTTCTTAACTGATCGACTGAGTTTATCTCTACAGTCATATTTACAATAGGGACATTGTTAGTAGTCCCATTTACAATCACGGCCCCTGTTTGAGCTTGAGTAATGTATGGGAAACTAACTATTAGAATAAAAATTAACCAACTAGCTAAAAACTTGACAGATCCGGAAAAGCTTCCGACCCTTTCACCACTAAAGGTTGTCTGTAAAGGGCTGAATTGACTGCTGGATTGATTGTCCATATGATATGTATTTATAAATTTTCTTGTCTGTGAATTTTCTCTGTTCGCTCTCAATGAAAAGATTCAGAAAACCGATTGCTTTCTTTCAACTATCACTTTTGGATCAATCCCTAGCATTTACCCTTTTTAGATAGATTTTATCCTATGGATTCTTTTGTACATGTAATTATACTTCAAACATACACTTTTTTGTTTTTCATTTCCTACTATTGAAAGAGAATATTTTATTTGTAATGCGTTTTTTTTTATTTGAAATACTTTTTAATGTCTTTAATCATCTGTTTATTATGGTGTTGGGTAATTTTAATTCGATTTATAAATTTCAGTTTGATGAAAAATTATCCTTTGTGTTATTTTATTACAGTTCATCTTCTCTTAAAATTTAGAAATCAGACAATTAGATTTGATCAAAATCCGCGTGTGAAATCACTATCCAAGTATCAATCTGCCAACTATTCAACAGAGGAGATTTTCTCAGCCCGGAAAAGACTGAGTTATCCAGGAGGATCTCTGACACAAAAGAAAAAGTTGAATGCCCAAAAAAACTGAGCAATTGGATTATTTCAATTCAAAAAAATATTCGAAATACGCTCTAATCTGATTTTTAAAACCGCCTGTACAAACAGACCTATCCAAGATCTTTACCGTCACCTCAGAAATTAACCTCTCGATCAAGCAGCTTGAATTATGGATGAAACCAGGATCTCTATGAACTCTACTTCCCATGCTGGGCACGAGCGGTTCTTTATATGATCAACTACTAGGACACATTTTAATTATTGCGCCATGGAATTACCGATTCAACCTAGCAATCGGACCGCTAGTTTTTGCATATGCTAGATTGCGAAGCTGCAATCAAATCTTTTGAACTTACTCCAAATGCTTCAACATTAATGGAAAAAATGATTTCTGAGTTATTTGAAACTTTTGGAATCGCAATATTTCAAGGAAAAGCCAAGGTTGCTAAGGCCCCTATGGAATTACCTTTTGACCATATTTTCTTTACTGGAACCCTTGCAATAGATAAAATCGTCATGAAAGCTGCTTCCAAAAATCTAGATTCGGTCTAGGAAGGGCATTAATTACAGACAAAATTATATATCAACTGATTACCAATTGGTTTATGAATTTGAAACCGTTGCAGGGGAAATATTATCGTAATTAATTGATAGATAGATTTTTGTTTTTTCTTAGTATTTTATATTTCTTGGTGTGTGAAAAACGAACAGAAACTGGACTTTGCGGTCTACATGGTTCAAGAGCGAAAAATCAAACAGGAATTTTTCAATCAGATCAATCTGTTGATTGACTGGCGTCCAGTTTCCAGTAGCATCAACAAACACTATCAAAAAGGCGAAAGCGCAAAACCACCTACGAACTAGCAGTAGATCGGTCTGAGCAAGAAAGAACCCCAGAGGAGCAAGAAAACGAGCAGCAGGCTCATGTACTCATCAAAAAGCAATATCCCGGTGTGGTCAGCGAAGCAAGATGGATGAGAAAGCAGGGAAAACTCGGGTTGGCTACAAGAAACATCAGGTGACCGATACAGAAGGCTTGGTGCTCGGGGTGCTTACCACTTCGGCAAATGTGAATGAGGTAGCCAATCTGGACGAGGTATTGGCGACTGCAGATCTGCCAGACAACATCCACGTCTATGGCGACAAGGGCTACCGATCTGTCAAGAACGAGGAATTATTAAAAAGCAAAAACTTAAAAAGTAGAATCCTCCATAATACCAAAAAAGGACAGGCCCTGACAGCACGCGAAAAAATTAGGAACAAACTGATCGGAAAAATCAGATTTAAGGTAGAGCCCAACTTTGGCGGTATTAACAGATGGTTTAATTCTACCTGTGCCAGGGGTAGCTCGACTGATGAAACAACTGGGAATAGAAAGTAGTAGCTGCAAGAAATTCAGAGTGATGACCACAGATTCCAACCAGGCATACATTACATCGGAGAATCTGTTGGACAGGAATATGACAGTATTGGAACTTAGTAAAAAGTGGGTGGCGGATCTTGCCTATGTTAGCACACTTCAAGGATGGCTCTATCTGAGCATCATCATGGATTCGTTTGACCGGAGAATCATCAGATGGCTATGAATGAGACAATGGAGGCATCTTCCACGTATAAATGCTGCTTTCAAAATGACCATTGGAAACGGTCCTATGAGCCTATTTGAACTGATTTTCCACTCAGATAGCAGAATTCAGTACGCACGTAAAGAATTCAGAGAGCAATTCAAACCATATAAAGTAGACCGGAGTACGAGTAGAAAAGGGAATTGCTGAGACAATGCTGTAGCTGAAAACTTCTTCAAAATTATCAAGTCGGAAATAATTTATCATACGACCTATGTGAATCGAGCCAAAGCAAGAGCTGAATTATTTAAGCTTATAGCGATCTGGTACATCGTGAAAAGAAAACATTCCTATCTCAATTACCTCACACCAGATCAATTCGGGAAAACAACAAAAACGAAGGCCGCTTAGAAAACTAAAACTCGAAATCGTCGGTTGGATTTTCCTCCAAAAATCAGGCTTATAGTTTGCATAGCCCACGGCAGGCGAGACATGAAGTCGATTTCAAACCGAGCTTAAAATACTGTCCAGATTTTAGTGGCAAATCCAGTACTTCTCCCGGTCGCTATTGAGATATCATCTGCCTGCTTACCTGGTGGGTCTGCCTCACCGTAGGCGGTCTTACCGCTGGTTAACTGAAGAAAAAGAGGGTACTGGCATCGTTGCAGATAATTGGATTTACTGATATGAATCGTACATTTTGAAATTTAAATCCAATTTTTTTAATCAATACCATGTGATACTTAAGTACTTTTAGTCCTATTGACAGGGATCAAAAAAATCACGTAATTCAAATTGAATTTACAAATGCCACATCTTAATTTGAGAATACTACGTTTCTTAATTTTGAAACTTTCTCTTTAGCCCATCTTCCCATGCTAAGCCTTTCCGACAAATCAGTGCGACCAGATGTTTTTTCACAGACTCTGCTTGCACAAAAAAAGACTACTGATAATTGGCGGATTTCTACCGCAGCAGATCGAATCGTCCGCTTGAAAAAAATACAAATTTGGATAAAGGATCATCAAAAAGATATTCAGCAAGCATTGCTAGCTGATTTTCAAAAACCTCCGACTGAGACTGACCTATCTGAAATCTTTACGGTGACTTCCGAAATCAACCATGCGGTCAAGCATCTTAAATCATGGATGAAACCAAAATCTGTCTCCACACCACTTCCCATGCTCGGGACCAGTGGTACGATATATTATGAGCCAAAAGGATGCGCTTTAATCATAGCACCATGGAATTACCCATTCAATCTGGCGATAGGACCACTAGTTTCTGCACTTGCCGCAGGCTGCACTGCGGTAATCAAACCCTCTGAGCTCACACCAAATACTGCAGCACTGATTCAGAACATGATCGGTGAACTATTTGATCCGTCCGAAGTAGCAGTGTTTCAGGGTAAGTCGGATGTTGCTCAAGAATTGTTAAAGCTTCCTTTTGATCATATTTTCTTTACCGGAAGCCCGGCTGTGGGAAAAATTGTAATGAAAGCAGCGGCGGAAAACCTGACTTCAGTGACTTTGGAATTAGGAGGAAAATCTCCCGCAATCATAGATCAAGATGCTAATCTGAAGGATACGGCTGAAAAGCTGGTATTTGGTAAATTTATCAATTGTGGGCAAACCTGTGTAGCCCCAGATTATCTTTTAGTCGATGAGCGGGTCAAAGATGAGTTGTTGATGGAGCTGAAAGTAGCACTCAATAAAATGTATGATCCAAAATTTGAAGGCATTGAAAAGTCTCCAGATCTAGCACGAATAATCAATGATCGTCATTTCGACAGATTAGTTGCCAGCCTAAAGGATGGCATTGAAAAAGGAGCAAAGGTTGAATTCGGAGGGAAATATGATTCCCCATCACGGTACATTGAACCTACAATAATCAGCCAAGTAAAAGATGATATGACCTTGATGGAGGAAGAAATTTTCGGCCCTATCCTTCCGATAAAGACTTTCTCCCAGTTGGATGATGCCATTAACTTCGTCAACGGCAAACCTAAACCACTGGCACTTTATTATTTCGGATCAAACACTACGCACACATCCAAAGTCTTGAAGGAGACAAGTTCAGGAAATGCGCTGATCAACGATTGCGTAATTCATTTCTTGGATTCGGAGATTCCTTTCGGAGGGGTAAACAACAGTGGAATGGGAAAAGCTCACGGACGCTATGGCTTCTTGGCCTTTTCCAATGAAAAGGGCGTTCTCAGACAACGAATTGGATTGAACAACGCTACCCTTCTTAGACCTCCGTACGGCGCTTCCGCAAAGAAAATAATTCAATTGCTAATCAAATGGTTTTGATCATGAGAAAACATTTTTTTCAACGTTATAAGTTTATTTTTATACTGATTTTAGGATTTTCGGCGAGCTGTAGCCCGGACTCTGATTCACTACCAGATGGTCCTATGGTGTCCAGAGACTTATTGAATGAGTCTTATGGAATAGATACAAGACAAATGTTGGATGTTTTTCTTCCAGCTGATAGGTCAACTCAAACCACTCCCATACTACTTTATATTCACAGTGGGGGATGGATAGATGGAAACAAAGAAGAATTTCTTCAATTCAAGGAAGCCATCAAAGTTTCGTTTCCAGGTTATGCTTTTGTAGCAATCAATTACCGCTTATTCAATTTTAACACAAATGCGAATCGATTTCCAACCCAAGAAAACGATGTGATTCAGGCGATAAATTACATTAAAAGTAAAACCAAAGAATGGGATGTTTCCGATCAACTTATCCTAGCTGGGGCAAGTTCAGGGGGACATTTAGCATTACTTCATGCGTATAAGCATCAGCCTATTGGCAATATTTTGGCTGTTATCGCATTCTTTCCTCCTACGGATCTACCGTCACTATATGGTTTTAACTTACAGGCTCAATTCGGTCTAAATGGACTATTAGGGGGAAGCCCTCAAGATCAACCCGAGGCCTATTTGGAATCCAGTCCGAGCAACTATGTCCGATCGTCTGTAGTGCCGACAATCATTTTTCACGGAACTACAGATACAATTGTACCGATATGGCAGAGCGATTTTTTTGCAGGAAGATTAAAAGAAGTATCTGCTAAATATGAATACAGACGAATCGAAAATCAGGGTCATGACTTTACAGCGCAGACTTATTCACAAGCTTTTAAAGACGCTGCGACTTTCGTCCACGCAAATTTGAAATAAAAAAACCCCGACGAAGCGGGGTTACCAAAGTCAGACTTTTTGAAGTCCCGTAGAATGGGCCATAGCTTTGATGGCTTTCACTACTTTCACGGAAGGCTGCAGACAAACTTGTTCTAATTGCTCTATTGTACTCAGCATTTGTAAATATTCTTCCATAAGCGATTCCTCACTGTGTAAGGCTTGCATCAAGAGTTCTTGTTTCGCCTCCGTCATTTCCTGATAGATATAACTTATCAGGTCATTGTGGGTAAATTGTTTTGTCATAGGCAATGTTTAGTTGTTTCATTTTTTTTCGTAGATATATGAGCGCATAGCGCATCCGACCCAGGGCCGTATTAATACTTACTCCAGTTTGTTCGGCAATTTCCTGGAAACTCAAATCCAAGTAATGCCTCATGACCAACACTTCTTTCTGAGCTTCAGGAAGCTCATCTATCAGCCGCTTTACCATTGCAATGGTATCTTCTTTAATTTGTCTGTCTTCAACAGTCTCCTCTGCAAAGCGCAAAGAATTAAACAGATTTGACCCGTCTTCAAAAACAATAACGGGATATCGTTTGGATTTTCTAAAATGATCAATTGCCAAATTATGCGCAACCCGCATCACCCAAGGCTGAAACTTACCTTCTTCGTTATATTTGTCAGAGTGAAGTGTATTAACCACTTTGACAAACACATCTTGAAGCAGATCCTCAGCAACTTTTTGATCTTTTACAATCAAAACAATTGTCGTATAGATTTTACTTTGGTGTCGATCTACTAAAAGATCAAATGCAGCATCACTCCCATTTCGATACTGCGCTATTAATTCACTGTCCTTTGGACCAATTCGCTTACTCATTTTTCAGTTGGTTAATTATAAACGTAAAGGTTTAAGCCATAGTATTTGATTAGCGTGAGTTGTTGTAAATAAAACTAAAAGTATTATTTCACATTCTACTGTCCAAAGATTATGCGGAAATTATTAATCTTTAAACTCTTTTAACAAAAATTCAAAATATTATTTTGCTAACTAAAGCCTAACCAATTATTTCCTACAGATATATCACCGCATAGCAACACTATTTTCAAGTTCTCTTTCGAAAAAGCAAAAATTTAGTTTTCGGAATTCCTCATAAAGTTTAAAATGATTCCATCAATTGCCAGTCATTGCGTACCTTCATAGTCTAAATAAAAAAGAAAAAGTACATGGAATTAATCGGAAAAGTAATCCAAAAACTTCCTGAGGTAGGTGGAAACTCAAAAAGCGGGAATGCCTGGAAGAAACAAGAGTTCATCATCGAAACAGGTGGACAATACCCAAAAAAAGTTTGTATTTCACTTTGGGGAGACAAAATTGATCAATTCCCTATCCAGTCAGGCGATCAGGTAACACTTAGTATCGATGTTGAGAGCAAAGAGTACAATGGTCGATGGTACACAGAAATAAAAGCCTATCGCGTAGATCATAGCGGTTCATCACCTGCTCCAAGTTCATCAGCAATGCCTGATGTAGACAGCTTTCATTCGGAAGGAGAAGAGGATAAGCTTCCATTCTAACCGACTTTTTATGTGGGATGATTTTGATGACGATGATGAGGGCTCATGGGATGAGGATGATGAAGACAACTTCAGAAAAGAGCATGAAAAAATCTATAAACATCCCCTGATGAAAAAAGCCAAAAGTATCCTAGCCCTGACCAGAGCTCTGGTTGGGAGCTTGGATGAGGCGAGAAGAGAACTCTATGGAAATATCATGCATCAAGATGCTATGTTAATAAGTTCTAAGTTTGCGGCTGCAGAATCCACATCAGATTTTGTTTCAAAAATGGAAAAGGCAGTTTTCGTTAAGGTACATGCAAAAAATCTAAATGCGATGACCTATCAATTAGCAATGGAGGAAACTCATGCGGAAGAACATTTAGAGTTGCTTCGAGCTGCTATTGAAGAGTATCGAATACTTTTTATAGAGTGGGTAAGCGCATTAGACCCCGATGAAAAAATGGACGATGGTTGGGGAATATTTACTAATTAGCTGATCCCGATCCGAACTGGAATCCCAAATATGCGCCCCCAATCATAAGCACTAATGTGATCACAATAGAAAGTACAAATATATTTAGAGGAACTTCCCATGGAAGATCCCCGATTTTAAAGCGAACAGATTTTTTCCGATCAATCATCCAAAGATTATTTATTCAAGATTGCTTTCCAGCCATTTTGCTCCAATTCTACGGCTGACTTCTCAACTTTTTCTTTTAAAGTTTTCTTGAAAGCATCCATTTTAACACCGATTTCCAAATCAAATGACCCTACAATGGAAGCGGCAAGTATTCCTGCATTTTTCCCGCCATTTAGTGCTACTGTAGCTACAGGAATCCCACTGGGCATCTGTAGAATAGATAATATACTATCCCAACCATCAATCGAATTAGTGCTTTTAATCGGCACACCGACAACCGGCAAACTAGTCAAAGCGGCTACCATTCCAGGCAAATGAGCTGCTCCCCCAGCTCCAGCTACAATAACTTTGAGTCCGCGCACTCTGGCTGATTCAGCATAGTCAATCATTCGCTGCGGGGTCCGATGGGCAGACACCACAGTCAGTTCATATGCAATCCCCAACTCTTCCAAAAATTCTGCGGCCTCAGCCATGATTGGAAGATCTGATTGACTTCCCATGATTATGCCTATCTGTGGATTCATAATGTTGATTTTATTTTAATGAGTTCTTTGATTATCTGAGCTCTTTTTTTCAGGTTGTCCACATTTTCGTCCAGCAGGGTTACATGTCCCATTTTTCGGAATGGTTTGGTGATTTTTTTTCCATATAAGTGAATATAAACTCCTTTTTCAGCTAGCGCTGCCTCTTTGCCTTCTACTACTACCGGCCCGGTATAGCCTTCTTCACCCAATAGATTAATCATCGCAGCAGGGCACCTCAGCTCTGTATTTCCGAGCGGCCAATTCATCACTGCTCGAAGATGCTGCTCAAACTGGGAAGTAAAATTAGCCTCGATCGAGTGATGACCACTATTATGAGGTCTAGGAGCAATTTCATTCACTAAAACTTCTCCGTCTTTTGTGACAAACATTTCTACGGCAAGTATTCCAACCATATCCAGTTTGAGGATTACTTCTTTAGCAATCGCACTAGCTCTCTCCTCAATTTCCTTTGTGATTCCTGCTGGTGCAAAGAGAAATTCAACCAAGTTGGCTGTCGGATGAAACGCGCATTCAACACTAGGATAAGCCACCAAATCTCCACTTGCATTTCGAGCAACCGTAACAGCTATTTCTCTTTCAAAGTCAATTAATTTCTCCAGTAATCCAGGAGCATCAAAGGCTTTGTCCAAGTCGGCTTCCGTACGCAATACTTGAACTCCTCGCCCATCATACCCTTCCTTTCCAAGCTTATTGACAGCTGGTAAAAAATTAGCATTGCGGATAACTTCAGCTTTGTTAGCTGTTAAGATAAATTCTGCAGTTGGAATTCCATTTGTCACGTAGAATTCTTTTTGAGCCCGCTTATCTTGAATGAGTCTTAGGATATGAGGTTGTGGATAAACCTGTTTTCCCTCGTTGACTAATTTCTCAAGTGCTTCTGTATTTACACTTTCAATTTCTACGGTAATGACATCACATTTACTTCCAAATTCATAGACAGTATCGAAATCATTCAGCGACCCTATCGTAAACTCTTGTGCAAGATCCTTGCAAGGCGCATTTGGATCTGGATCTAAAATATGAATATCCTGATTGTAATTGATGGCAGTTTGGATCAACATCCGACCAAGTTGGCCTCCACCAAGTACACCTAGAATGTGCGATTTTGTCTGCATAATTTATCTATTACCTAATGTTAAAACAATCCAATCTAAGGAAAAACTTAAGCTAGTTCTGGAAACGAATTCCCATTAATTCCATCAACTTGTGGGCGTTAAAGCTAGGACAAGCTCCTATTTTAAGTTTATAATCAAAATCTATGGATTGATCATGAATCTCAGAGTGAAAGCTAAAATTGCTCACCGTCTCGATTCGATTTTCCAAGTCAGCCAATTCAATATCATGTGTACTGATAATTCCAATCGCTTTCGTCGCTACTACCTGTCTGATCAAAGCCTCCGATCCGGAGATCCGATCTTCAGTATTAGTACCTTTTAGGATTTCATCCAAAAGAAAAAAGATTTCTTCTCCTACTTCAATCCGATCGATTAATAACTTGATACGACTCAATTCAGCATAAAATGAACTGACGCTTTCGCCAAGGTTATCAGTATTTCGCATACTGGTATAAAGCTGGAAGTTTCCAAAGCCAAACTCTTTTGCAAATGGTCTTAAACCCAAATTTACCAAAACGCAATTGATTCCAAGTGTTCGCATAAAAGTGGTTTTGCCACTCATATTAGAACCGGTAAGTAAGATGATGCTCATATCTGAGTTTTGAGCGAAATCATTTGAGATGGCTATTTCGGGGGAAAGCAACGGATGAACGATCTCTAATCCTTTTATTCCACTAGCCACTTCAATGATTTCGCCCTTTCCTCCGAGCTCATATTGAAACGTACCTAGGGAAACCAGCATTTCCCAATTAGCTAATTGCTCAGGGAATTCTGAAACCAGGTTCCCATACTTACTTTTCCATTTTTGCAAGCGAACATATAGGAGCAAATCAGTCCAGAAGAACAGGTTGATGGGAAAATAAAGAAAGTTCAGCCGATTTTGAATCCAAAGACCCAGACGATCAAGCTCCTCTAACAGTTCCGATGCTTTAGAATTAGCTTCACAGAATCCACCTGCAGCGTTCCTTAATCCTTCGCTTAGAAATTCTTGTTTTTCAATTTCGATTAACCAATAACGATACGTTTTTAACTGATTTCTGGAGGGAATTTCCTCTCCGGCTTTTTTTAAGGATCGAAAAACCGCAGCCAAGAGCCCCGTTCCAATCAACACCCACATCCCGTAAAAACCTGAAGGGATTACTTCTAGATATGCCAGGATAGTAAGAATCACTCCCCCGATTGGACCAATCCATACAAAAGGCATAATCCAAGATTTTATTTGCTCATTTTCTTTCATCCAATTCATCCATACGTGGATCGATTTTTCATCTCGATAAAACGCTAAGCCTATGGACTCCATCGCATGAAGAAATGCAGGCTTTGTTGACAATTCATCAACCGATGCTCGATGAATCGCCGCTTTATTTATCTCAAATTCCGAGTTTATTAGTCTCGAGAGCTTAATTTTCCCTTCTTTCGAGACAGTATGATTAATCAGTTGAAATAAGGAATGATCTCCAAACAGATCTAAATCATTTGAAAACGGATGATGCTTACTCTGAAATTCCACACCCTGCTCAAAGGATTTCAAATTTCTAACCACTCTTAATTTTCGATTACTATCCATTTTTTCCAAAGAAAAATAGATTGCTTCCTGATCTTTTAAGTGATTATATACAGACACCAGATACACAAATCCAGCTCCAGTTGTAAAAAAGAGAACAAACCAAACTAAACTCTCAGAAACACCTAAAACAAAGAAACCGATCAGTCCCAGAAAAGAAATTATCCTAAAAATTGAGAGAGAAGAGGTTCTTCTTTGTAGTTCTGCCAATTTTTCTGGGAGCTTTTCATTGGTAAAATCGAATTGTTTCATCCCCAAAGATACGTATTGATAAATGTCAAGATCTAAACTAAGTACAAGTAAATCGAAGCAGAATAAAATCTTTTGTAATTATCCGCAGTTATGCTGGTAACCTATTTTTATTGATCAACTGGCGTGGCGGGAATACCATGTCTAGGTGAGCGGCTTACAGATGACCGAGGTACCAGCAATTTTAGTGTTTACCATATAATAATAGATTCTGTCTTTCACTGACTCAATTACAGCTGTAGATGTAATCTTTATCACACACCGTTCGTTTGCTATTTAATCAACCAAAAAAGATGAAAAAATACATTAAAACTCCAAGGCTCAAATCAATTGAAATAGAAGATTGGGATCTGACGCAATACTTTGGAATTCTGCCTGATGATGTTTCTTTGACTAAAAATATTGGATGTGTAGGAGGAAAATCAAAAAAGGAAAACTTTCCTAAAATTACAAATGATTAAAATGTCTATATTAATATTGTAAACTAATTACTATTATGAGAAATTTTTTCAATTCTTTCGGAATGGGAACATTAGTGTTTCTGGTTTTTTTCCATGCTTCATGTAATTCTGATTCAGAAGATATCCTTCAAGAACCTGATTTGACCATCGTAAATGATGATTATTTCATCAGCCAAGCCTTTGAAGATCTCGATAATATCACGCTGACCGCATTAAACAACAGTGGATTGGGCGCACGAATGACAAAAGATATATCAATCACTGACATTTGTGCGACAGCTAAAGCCAGCCTTGACGAAACCGGAAAAAAAATCATTATTGATTTTGGGACAGGATGCACTGGTACCAAGGGGACTAAACGAAAAGGAAAAATCTTACTCTCCTACTCCGGTAATTTACTCTTCCCCGGAGCTAAAGTAATTACGACTTTTGATGGATATGAGGTCAACGGCAGGAAAATTGAAGGTATTAGAACAATCACAAATACAGGCATTGATCTTGCCAAGAGCTCTGTTTCTTTCGCTGTAAAAATTGAAAATGGAAAGATTACCTGGCCAGATAATACGTTTGTAACCCTTATGAATAATCAAGTCCGCATTGTCAAATTAGGGGGAGAAGGCTATGAAGCTTCTATTACAGGAACCGCGAGTGGGGAGAGCAGGAACGGAATTGATTACCAGACGAACGTGATTGATGCATTAATGATCAAACAAACCTGCGTGGAAACCGGAGTATGGGTGCCTGGCTTAGGAACATTACAATTTCTTTTTGCGGGGATAGAAGTGACAGTTAATTATGGTATTGGAATTTGCGATAAAATTGTGACTATTAATTATCCGGGAGGTTCCAAAGAAGTCACCTTAGACTAAAAAGAAAATCAAATAAAAAAAGCTAATTTCATGTGAAGCTGATTTCTTTTATGAATAAAAAATTAATAGAAGGTTTTGAACATATCAGGTATCATCAAGCACATCCCAGTCATAAAGACCTGGTAAAAAGCTCGGGTGATTTCTACAAATTCATGGACCAGCGAAGGACTATCAGAGAGTTTGACACCAGACCTATTCCCTTTGAAGTCATAGAAAACATTGTTCTCACAGCAAGTACAGCGCCTTCAGGAGCACATAAGCAGCCTTGGACTTTTTGTGTTATATCAGATCCAGGTATAAAACGCAAAATCCGAGAGGCCGCGGAAGATGAAGAAAAAATATTTTATTCAAGTCGGATGCCTGAAGACTGGAAGGCGGATCTGAAGCCCTTAGGAACAAACTGGGAGAAACCCTTTCTCGAAGATGCGCCTTACCTTATTGTAGTGTTCAAGCAATCATATGGTCTCTCAGATGGTGAAAAAATCCAACACTATTACGTGAGTGAATCTGTGGGAATTGCCTGTGGTTTTTTAATCGCAGCCATTCATCAGGCAGGGCTAGTTACAGTGACCCACACTCCAAGTCCGATGAATTTCTTGAGTTTGATATTACAGCGGCCAGCAAATGAAAAACCTTTTCTATTGGTACCGGTAGGTTACGCCAAGGAAGAAAGTTATGTGCCAGCCATCGAAAGGAAAGATTTGGAAAAAATTATGATAAGGTTTTGAACCGGCCGATTTCAGTCCAATAAAAGAAGTAGTTTTTAAAAAAAATTAAATCACAAAAGATGAGGTACGTCTTCTATCTGGGATTTTTTACTTAACAGATCAAGCTCTCAATTTTCTACAGTTTTTTCTGCTAAGGCAAAAACAAATCGCCAGCATTTTAACCGGATGTTCTAGCCAAACCATCCAAGAAATAGATTTAATCATAACTGTTGAGCTTAATGACCAAGTCGTATTGGTAGGTTTTCAGCGAAATGGACTTTCGAATCAAACACCGCGAGATCTCGAGAAAGGTCTCTACGGTCAAACCAACTTCACTTATCTTCCAGTCCAGACAAGAATGATCATTGGTTTTGGATAAGGATGTAACCGAAGACCTTAGAACATCTGGTATTCTTAATATGATTATAAGCTCCACTTTCGAGAGCTATTATTTAGGTGACAAAAAATCGAAGGGATCCGATAATTCAAAAACAATATATTCAATGAATGATGAAAAAATTTCACATCCAATACAGCTGTAGAAGCTAAGAAAATCTCTACGGAGGATCGTTCATTCAGAACTGATCAAGCTGTAAATACAAAAATAAATATGTCCTCCAAATAGTGATGGTGAATTGATATAAAGTATCCAGCAAAACCAAAGGAGTAAATACAAGTGAAATAGCTTACATTAAAGTTACTTAGTCTTTGATTTTGTTCGAAAAATGCATGAAGGATGGCGTTAAAATACCTACTAACAAAGACTTATTGAACCGCGTGATTAAGATGGAAAAACAATCCTTATCAACTCCGAAGACGATTGATGCAATTGTAAGGTTGGCATCTCCATAGGTGATCAGATCAAAAAAATTTCACGCGCAGAACTTTCAAGAAAATAACGACTAAATTGATCAACTCAATTTTTTTTGCTTTAACTGATGCATCACCCGCTGGGGAAACGGTATCTCGATATTATTCTTCTCAAACTCAATATTGATAGATTCCATGGTGTCAAAATAGACCGGCCAAAGGTCAGATGCGTTCGCCCAAGCTCTAACAACAAGGTCAAGGGAGCTGTCCCCAAAATTATTCAATGCTACGAAAGGCTCAGGTTCTACCAACACACGTGGATCATTGACTAGAATATTTAGAATGATCTCTTTTGCCTGCTTGATATTTGTACCATAGGCCACACCTACAGTGATTTCTGTTCTTCTGGTCTCTTGCGTACTCATATTGATGATGTCAGAGTTTGCAAGATTTCCATTTGGAATAATTACTTCTCTATTATCGAAGGTTATCAAATGGGTATATAAGATTTGTATTTTAGATATTGTGCCCATGTGCCCTTGACCTACAATTACATCCCCCACTCGAAACGGTTTAAATGCCAATATCAGAAGACCTCCAGCAAAATTCGAGAGAGATCCCTGAAGAGCTAAACCTATTGCAAGACCAGCTGCTCCAAAAATTGCCAAAAAAGAGGAAATGGGTATTCCTATAATGGTCGCAACACCGACGAAAAGGGTAATGTAAAATACCACCTTTGAGAATGAATATACAAATTCACCCAATGTTGGACTCTCTTCACGCTTATTGAGATAATTTCTTAATCCCTTTAACACCCTGATAATTATGAATCTTCCTATTAGGTAGAAAAGAATTGCATAAAGAATGGATGGTATGACCTGATAGGCTAATTCTATGGCCTGCCTAATAATAGCTTCAGCTGTTTCCTGTGAAATTTCCATGAACTAGTCAGATTTTTTTATTTAAACTAAAATTATTACTTGCCAGCGGAATGCCCAATGCCAAGAGAGCTGAAAGTCTCTTATATCGGCCTCTTCAAAAATCCTTTCCCAATCAGCTCTCGCAAAAGCTCTGAGCACAGAAAGTGGACCATCATTTTGGACCATTGGTGATTTGCTAAACAGCTTGGTGAGTAACTTAATGCTATGGTAAGCGATAGGATTTCGATGCAAATCGTTAATAATTATAGCCAAGTTAGACTTTGTTTTTAACCCTTTCAAAAGCTGTACAAGTTCCGAATCCGTAAAATGATGAGTGAACAAGGTGCAGGTAGTAATATCCACTTTGCGAACCAAAAAATCTGGAGAGAAAATATTTTGTACAGTCAAAGTCATATTTTCCAGATCGCCAAGCCTCACTTTAGCCAGCTCAATAATGTTTGGATTTGCATCAATTCCTTCAATATTGACTTTGCTCTGACCATTTCTAGCCCAATCATGCATCACCCGCATCATATCTCCGCCTCCACAGCCAATATCTACAATACTGTATTCTTCCTGAGGATATGCTTTGAAAATCTGCTTGAGCCCCCCTGTAGTCACCTTGTTTCCACCCAGCCATTTGTTAATAGTGTTGAGTTCTTTGAGTGTTTGCTCTAATTCTTCCCCAGAGCATTGGAGATCATCCATTAATTCTTTTTCAAAACTCCGCTGCGAAAATTTATTCATTATTTCTCAAGGTGAAGCGTCTCTAAGGTAAGCCCTGGGCCAAATCCCAAGGCAAGAATATCACCTGAAATTTCAGGATCTGCCAAAAAACGATGTAATACAAATAGGATAGTAGCTGAAGACATATTTCCAAAATTCTTAAGCACATCCAGTGCATGCTTATTCGCCTCAACAGGGATTCCAAAAGCTTCTTGGACCTTCTGCAGAATTTGTTTGCCTCCCGGATGAATAGCGAAGTTTTTAATTTTTGACAAATTGAATTTCTCCTCAAAAACATCTTTCAACCTACCTATACCCTGATCGAGAAGTGCCGGCACATATTTACTCAATTGCATCTCAAATCCAAAATTGCCTATGCCCCAAGCCATATCGTCTTCACCCTCTCTGATGACTTGACTCATGTATGATTTGATTTTAAGTCCTTCATCTGAGTTCATCACCAAGGCCGCCGCAGCACCATCAGCAAAAAGAGAATTTGCAAGTAGATTATCTTCAATGTATTCCTTTTGAAAGTGAATGGTGCACAATTCTACAGAAACAACTAGCACTTTTGCTTCCTTTTCGGTGTGAAGTATTTTATCTGCAAGTTTGAGCCCAGTAAATGCCGCGTAGCAGCCCATAAAATGAATACAATAGCGTTCGACTGTATCGGGTAGATCAAGACTTTTCATCAGTTCCAACTCCACACCTGGTGCCACCATACCTGTACAGGAAACTAAAATCAAATGGGTAATCTGATCAGCTTTAACGACAGACTTTGCTAAACAATCCAGTGTTGCTTCTTCACAAAGTTTTGGAGCAGATGATCGAAAGACTTCCATTCTTGCCTTTGTCCCAGGAAAGGGTTCTAGATTTTCCGATTTTGGAAAAAATGTATAATCAGCATATGCTTTTTTTTCAAAATCGGTGAGTACACTGTAACGCGAAGAAATCCCTGATTTCTTGTACAGGAAATTCAGCTTTCTTGCCTCATTATCTTTGAGTTGATGCGCTCCCTGCATAAAATTTGCAATGGAAGATTGATCGATTGGATTACCTGGATTAGCCAGTCCTATACTTATTATGCTCGAATTCATTAGATCAAGTTAAATGAATATTTCTAAATTGTGAGAACGCACATACAACCTACTTGATATAATAAGCTTATTCAACGTATTAAATAAATTATGATCACTAGTTCATCGCTCAAGCATCTCAGGATTCCATTTTCCTTTTTCTTGATGCCTATTTTCTTTTTTGCATTGGCACTAACTCCAAATCTTAGCGAATCGAGGTTGCTTTGGGTCTTTCTTTCGTTACACCTATTTCTTTACCCTTCGAGTAATGGCTACAATAGCTATTTTGACAAGGATGAAGAAAGCATAGGAGGCTTAAGACATCCTCCTAAAGTCACAAAGGACCTATATTGGCTTTCCTTGTTTTTTTTGGTAGTTGCTATAGGGCTTGCTGGAATAATCAGTTTTAGCTTCGCCACAATGATACTTGTTTATGGTCTGGTAAGCATGGCTTATTCACATCCTTCCATCCGGATTAAAAAATATCCTTGGCTAAGTTGGATCATCGCAGGTTTGTTTCAGGGTTATTTTACTTTCGCTATGATCTACGCCGGGTTGAGCAGCTTAGGTTGGGATGTAATGTTAAAGTCACATGTGCTGATCCCTGGATTATTGACTAGTCTAATGCTTTGGGGAAATTATCCCTTGACCCAGGTCTACCAGCATGGGGAAGATTCTCGTAGAGGAGATCGTACGCTGAGCTTGATATTGGGTATTAAAGGGACTTTTTCATTCTCAGCTTTCTTATTTGCATTGTCTGGAGCTACTTTTATCTGGTATTTTTTGAATAGAAATCAGATTGATATTTCTTGGGTTTACCTAGCTGCAATGGCACCTATTATAGTATTCTTTTTGATTTGGTTCAGTTTTATCCGGGTGAATCCCACAAAGTATGCCGCTTACTCTTGGGCAATGACTATGAATACAGTCTCAGCAATCTGCTTAAATGCGTTCTTTATTTATTATTTTCTTGAAAACACGCAAATCCTACAGGCTTTTGGTTATTAGAACGACTTTCCATGCGTATTCTTAATGATTTTGTTAGCTACAAATGGGACATACTGAATCAGATTTCTAGTAAAAGTAGAGGCATAGTTAGTTCCAAACAGTCGCTGTACATTCCTGCCAAGCTTCAGTCGATTTTCAAAGTTTTTTCTCCAACCTTTCTCATAGGCCTGTTCAATCGCAATTCTTGATGTCTGTGATAGAATTGACTCTGCTGCTATTTTTCCGGCTTGAATAGCCATCGCCATTCCATTTCCACAAAGTGGGGTAATCAATCCAGCAGCATCTCCAGCCATTAAAATATGATTTTCGACTGGATTTTTTGACTCAAAATTAATTTCATTGATGACCTCTGGCTTTTCAAAAAGAAACTCACTTGTAGAAAATAAGTGCTTTAGTTGTGGATTTTTCCACAAAATAGCTTCCTCCATCTCCGGGATAGATCCGTAAGTCCGTAATTGATCCCGACTACCAAGGTAACAAAGGTTCGCTTTACCTTCCTCTATTGCATTGATCCCACAATATCCACCAGAAAAATTATGAAGTGCTACTGCTTTTCTGTCTATGTCAGCGTTAATATGATACTTTACTCCGATGTAAGGACTTCTTTTTTGTATAAAATTCCGGGCTAAAGCTTTATCTAGTTTAGAGCGTTTTCCAAAGGCGCCTATTACATTTTTGGCCTGTAGCTGAGATCCGTCCGAGAGCTCCAGTTGAAATTGATCATCGATAAATTCAATTTCCTCCACTTGAATTCCTGCCTTTATGATAGCTCCGTTTTCAGTTGCTCTTTTGACCAAAAAATCATCCAAAAGATAACGACTTAGCCCAAAACCACCTAAACCCAAAGGAACTGTTGTACTCCTTCCTTTGGTATCAGAGAATGTAAATCGATCAATCTGCGGGCATTCCTGAACTTGAGGAAAAAGACCTTCTCGTAATAAAAAATCCTTGACTTCATTGGATACATACTCCCCACAAACTCGATGAAAAGGATAGACCTTTTTCTCAATCAAAAGCACTTCCTTTTGATTTTTTGCAAGTAAATTAGCTGCAATCAGGCCCGCAAGTCCTCCTCCTATAATTACATTTTCAAAACTCTCTAACACAGTGTTGCCTTTAATTTGAAATTTAAACCGCCCATAAAAAATGAAGGTTCAAAATTTATCCTTTGTTGAAATTAGTTGTTTAATTGTTAAATAATAAATAAAGTTTTTATGAGAAAATCTATTCCCAAATTACTTCAGAGAACTGTGTTTGTTTTCGGAACCTTGGGCATTATGCTATATTCTGGAGGTGCATTTGCACAAAAAAAGAATAAAAAAGATTCTAAAAATACTCCAGCAGCTGTTGCACCCACAAAACCTCCGGCTAAGCCTACAGGCCCAAAGCCCTACAAAGAGGTGATTACTAAAAATGCCAAGTCTAAAGAAGGCTTGTTCAAAGTCCATGAGGTCGAAGGTAAATTTTACTATGAAATTCCTGATTCCTTGCTAGGAAGAGATATGCTAATGGTCACTACCATAGCTAAAACTGCCGATGGATTAGGTTATGGAGGAGAGCGGACAAATACCTTGATGCTTCGTTGGGAAAAAAACAACGACGATATTCTTTTGAAAGTAGTCTCAGTAAATAATTACGCTGCGGATTCTTTGCCAATAGCAATCGCAGTCAAGAATTCGAACTTGGAGCCAATTCTTCAAAAATTTGATATCAAATCAGTAGCTACAGATTCTACTGGTATTGTAATTGAAGCTACAGACTTGTTCAGCAAAGATGTCCAAGCACTTGGTCTTCCAAAGAGTCGTCGAACTCAGTATAAAGTGACCAGATTAGATGGTGAGCGATCTTACATTTCTAGTATAAATACCTATCCGATTAATATCGAGGCCAGGTACGTAATGACCTATTCTGCAAGTGAGCCACCTTCAAATAGTACTACTGGCTTGATCACTTTGGAGATGAACTCTTCTATGCTTCTTCTTCCAAAAGAGCCTATGAAGCAGCGTCTTGCCGATCAGCGTGTGGGTTGGTTCAGCAGATCAGTCGTTGATTATGGTTCTGACCAGCAGAAAGCAGCTTCTCGAATTTACCTTGACAGATGGAGACTAGAGGTTAAGGACGAGGACATGGAGAAATTCAAGCGAGGGGAATTGGTAGAACCAAAGAAACAGATCGTGTATTACATTGACCCTGCTACTCCAAAGCAATGGATCCCACATTTGATTGCAGGTGTAAAAGATTGGCAAGTAGCCTTTGAGGCAGCTGGCTTTAAGAACGCAATTATCGCAAAAGAAGCTCCAACGAAAGAAGAAGATCCTACCTGGAGCCCTGAAGATGCCCGCTATTCAGTGATCAGATACTTCGCTTCTGATATCCAGAATGCTTATGGACCACATGTCTCCGATCCTAGGTCAGGAGAGATTTTAGAAACTGATATTGGGTGGTATCATAATGTAATGAACCTTCTTAGGAACTGGTACTTTATCCAGACTGCTGCAATCAACCCTGATGCCAGAGGAGTTAATTTTGATGATGAGGTAATGGGTGGATTGATCAGATTTGTATCCTCACATGAAGTGGGTCATACACTCGGCCTGCCTCACAATTTTGCCTCATCCCAAGCTTATCCAGTGGAGAAACTACGGGATGCAGCCTTTACCAAAGAAATGGGAACCGCGCCTTCAATCATGGACTACGCTAGATTCAATTACGTAGCACAGCCAGAAGATAAAGGAGTAAGCCTAATGCCGAATGTCGGTCCTTATGATAAGTATGCGGTGATGTGGGGCTATCGACCAATTCCAGAAGCGAAAACTCCAGAAGCCGAACAGGATATTTTAGATAAATGGATCTTAGAAAAACAAGGAGATCCTGTGTACCGATACGGCCGTCAAGGCAATAGCTACGATCCTACCGCACAAAGTGAGGACTTGGGTGACAATTCAATGCTTGCTTCTGACTATGGTATCAAGAATCTGAAGCGGATCATGCCGAACTTAATGGAATGGACCAAAGAGTCAGACAAGCCATATAAGGATTTCTCTGATTTGGAAGAAATGTACGGACAGTTAATTACTCAATTCAATCGATACATGGGCCATGTCAGAACTAACGTAGGTGGTGTTGCTGAAGTGTACAGAGCCTCAGGACAAGACATTCCAGTCTATATCCACACTTCAAAAGAAACTCAAAAATCTGCCGTAGATTTCTTAAATAAGAATCTCTTCGCTACCCCTGAATGGATGATGGATGAAGCGGTTCTTTCACGAATTGGAGATTTTGGTTCATTGGAACGAATAAGAGGTGTGCAAGTAGGTACACTCAACGGAATCTTAGAATGGGGAAGACTAGGAAGAATGATAGAGAATGAAGCTCTGAATGGTAAAGATGCCTACAAGATGACCGAGCTTTTCGATGATTTGAGAAAAGGGATTTGGACTGAATTAGGTGCTGGTAAGACAATCGATGTACATCGCAGATCACTACAAAGAGCTCATATTGAGCGTCTGGATCTTATGTTAACCGGAGAAGAACCGACATTGCCTGCAGCATTCAGAAGATTTGTAGGTCCCCAAATCAACGCTTCTCAGTCTGACATAAGACCAATGGCAAGAGGTGAATTGAAAACACTACAGGCTTCAATCAAAGCAGCGATTCCAAGAACATCTGACCGCATGTCAAAGCTTCATTTGGAAGATGCGTTAGCGCGAGTTAATGCTATTTTAGATCCAAAATAAGAGAATCAGCAATGCTAGTTAAGGGGTGTCTCTGTGGCACCCCTTTTTTGTTGCAAACATTTTTCTTTAATTTTATTCAAATCTTAACCATGAACATTGCCCTTTCTATACTCAAACAACATAAGCTTCGAATCACGGATTGCAGATTAGAAATCGTAAAGGAGTTTCTAAAAAAACAAGTTGCATTAGCGCACAGCGACTTGGAAGAAAACTTGAATAGCCAATTTGATCGGGTGACTATCTACCGGACACTCAAAACATTCCTTGATCGAGACCTAATTCATAAAGTTCTCGACGATAGCGGAGCCACCAAATATGCCCTGTGTGCTCACGAACAAGTGGATCACAATCACGAACATGTTCACTTCAAATGTGAAAAATGTGGTGAAACAACTTGCTTAGACGCCATTTCCCTACCAAAAATTATACTGCCAAAAGGATTTGTAAAGGAGGAAATGAGCCTACTAGTGCAAGGTATCTGTAATAAGTGCAACTAAAATTCTACCGGTTCCGGAGACTTAATTGTAATTGGAGTGTCAGCGGGCCAAATTACACCAGGCGGCAAATCAATCTTAGGGGGGACTATAGCGTCTATACCCCCATCTCCATCGTCATTTCTGTTATTCCCTCTACGGATTGAGGTTTTTGTCATTGTTGCTACGAAATAGATCAAAATGACATAGGCTAAGCCGCAAAGGATTAAATCCACTACCAGACTGTTCATATTAATTTTTTTAAATAAGATACTATAATACTCCTTTTAAATCAATGTATTAGCAAAATTGTTTCACTTTTTGATCAACTTTTATGAATACATCCTACTTGCTTAATCCCTAGGATAGGTGGATATTTGCACTTTGAAAAAAACAGAAGTAATGATAGTAAAGACTAAAAAATATAAACTGGAGAGCGGTACCTATATCAAGATGGGATTGACCAGCATAATTAAAGAGCAATGGTGGGTGATCCCAATAGCACTGACGATCTGCTTAGGATATTTTTGGATTCCTTCCATCTGGTGGTTTGTAGGAGCTTTGATAGCTTACGGTTTATATATTTTATTTTGGACAATCCAATTTATGGGGGTTACCCAAATGGAACAGAACAAGGTGATTTTTGAAAAGTTGGCTTATGAGATCGATAGCCGGCAAATATTGATGAAAATAAATACAAAGCAGGGTATGCCTGTACAGTGGAATATGATTAAAAGAGTAGACATCACTAAAAGTGCTTATGTCTTATATCTGTCAAAAGCTCAATTTATTCATCTTCCGTTTAGAATCTTCAACACAGATAATGAAAGGAAATTCTTAGAGACTATTCTCAAACGCAAAGAACTTATTAAATAATTTGGTCACCTATCATTAGATTCCTTATTTATTTTTTTTCTCAGCAAGCAGAAAGATCAATTGACATTAACCAAGTGGGTGGTTAGTTAACTAATTTCTTAAAAAAATACTTCCCAGGCTTTAATCTACTTTATTCTTCTAAAAACGATACTGCATCTACTAAAAAAAGGCTGCAAACAATACTATCTGCAGCCCATAATTTCTTTATCCAATTACATTGGAGGAAGAATTACAGTATCAATTACATGCACAACTCCATTATCTGCCATAATGTCCGCAGAAGTCACTGTTGCTTTGTTAATCATTACTTTTCCGCCTTTTATTGTTACAGTAACATCACCGCCTTGTACTGTTTTTGCTTTCTGTCCGTTCTTCAAATCCGATGAAAGAATTTTTCCAGGTACCACATGGTAGGTTAAAATTGAGACCAATTGTGCCTTATTCTCTGGCTTCAAAAGATTTTCAAGTGTTCCGGCAGGAAGTTTTGCAAAAGCCTCATTTGTAGGCGCAAATACTGTAAAAGGACCATCACCTTTCAGTACATCCACCAAATCGCCAGCCTTGACAGCTGCAACTAGTGTTGAAAGAAAGTCTGTAGCTACTGCCAGATCAACAATGTCAGCTTCAACTTCATGAATTGAATTAGTCTTTGGAGCGAAAGATGAGGCAATGAATACCAGCGCGATCATCATTAAACTTGTTAATTTTTTCATATTAGTTTGATATTTGGTTAGTGTAATTTCAACAGGCTGGTTTAAAATTTGTTTTTTAATCAATTGCTAAGCCTTATTAAAGTCTTTAAATATGTGTTCATCGGTTAATAATCTATTTAATCGGTAGAACATATTGGCTAAATCAAATAATTACACCTCAAAAACCAGAATTATGCAGATCAAACTACTCACTGTTGGTAAGACGGATCATCCAGCTATCCAACAACTTATCAATGAATATGAAGGACGTCTAACACATTATATCCGCTTTGAGCTCGAGGTCATTCCAGATCTAAAAAATACGAAATCCCTCTCCGAACTGATCCAAAAGGAAAAAGAAGGGGAATTACTCCTAAAAAAAGTTCAGCCTTCAGATGAGCTAATTTTATTGGATGAGCGAGGCAAAAGTTATGGGTCCTTGGAGTTTTCAGTGGTTATCCAGAAGAAAATGAACTCCGGCTTAAAACAATTAATTTTTATCATTGGAGGACCGTATGGCTTCTCAGAAGCGGTTTATCAACGGGCAAATGGAAAGATTTCTTTTTCAAAGATGACTTTTTCACACCAGATGATTCGCCCATTTTTCATCGAACAGCTCTATCGAGCATTTACAATTCTCCGAAATGAGCCTTACCATCATGATTAGTAGTAGTATGAAAAAGTTAATTGTTGGAATAATATTTGTTCCAATGTTACCAAATTGTTAAGTTTAATTTAATTGCTTAACACTTGGTTAGTCATACATGGAAAAATCATTTCTCGTCGGCGTTTTTTTCTTAGTGCAAACCTTTACGGTCTTAGCGCAAGAACCAGCGATGGAATACGATGAATTAAAATTTAAGTCAGCTAGTGAGAAAAGTTATTGGAAAGAAGATCTACAATCTCCTTATAAATTGTTCAGAGCATTAGATGCCAACTCACCGATAGATGATCAAAGATGGGAGGATTTACTCATCCAGTTAGATAAGAAGTACTTGAAGAAAGGTCTTAGTATAGCGCTATTAAGATCAATTTTTGAAAAATCACACCAAAAGCTTTTTAAAAAATACGAACAACATTCTACCTTCAATGCAATGCTAGCTGAAGGCAAATTTGATTGTGTGAGTGGGTCTGCAGCGCTAGGACTCCTTTTAGATCGATATTCATTTGATTATAAAATTGTAGAAACAGCTTATCATGTTTTCATTGTAATTGGTTTTGAAGATAAAGACATACTATTTGAAAGTACGCTCCCTGTCGGAGGAATGATAACTTCTTCATCAAAAGTTCAAGCCTATCTCGCGGCTTATAAGCCAACTAAAAATTCGGAGCTTTATCCACTCAATCAGCGGTTGGGAGATCCGATTCAAGCGCTGAATGACAACTCAATTTTTAGAAAAGTATCACTTCTTGAACTGGCAGGCTTGCAATATTACAATGATGCAATCGCACATTTCAATCAACAAATGTTTACCGATGCCTCTAATCAGTTGACAAAAGCTTTGGCACTTTATCCATCTGACAGAATTAAAGATTTGAAAGATTTAGCGATTCAGCAGGCCTACAAAACTACTGGTCGAGATATTAAATAAAAATGACCTCTATTTCTAAGAGCCTTGATTTCCTTTGAGCCATCAACTCATTCTAAAAGAAGATCTTCTTGAACAATGATTTTATAAATTTTGGAATGACCTTTATCTAAGTGAAATTCAAGTGCAAAATTAGAATTGAGAATTAAATTTGGCCATAGGTCAAATACCACATATTTACCAAGATAGAAATTAATGATTTTGGCCTCCTAGTCCGTGAACATGTCCATGGGTAATCTCCTCAGGTTCAGCATCTCGAATGGAAATAATTTTTCCCTCAAAAGACAAATCATATCCAGCCAATGGCGGATTGAAGTCCATGTGTACCCCTAAATAATTAATCTTAATTATCTCCCCTTTAATTTGATTCCCTTTTTCATCTTGCATAGGGACTACTTTACCGACTTTCAGCGGTTCTCGTTTTTCGGTCCCTTGCTGCTTAAAATTTGATTTCGGAATAACGGTTTTACGCTCTTCATAGTAATCGCCGTAAGCATTGTCAAAATCAATGAAAACAGAAAACTCGTCTCCGATAGATTTACCAATGAGCGCTTCCTCAAATTTTGGAAAGACTGAGTCCGTGCCAACCAGAAATAGGAAAGGGGCAGTTTCTGGTACTTCCTCCCAAGGCTGCATCCCGGTCTCCCCATTATCCGCTTTCAAACGGTAAGAAATACCAATAACTTTATTTTTTTCGACCTGCATTATACGTAGTCCTGTAATGATTGAGTAACAAAATTAACCAATGTATAATTGAGAACAAATGATTTTTTAGTGCTTGGAGTTGGGATTTAAGGAATTTGTATAGCACTTGAATAGGTAAAAATGGAAGGAGCGTCACAATAATGAACCAAGATTCCAAATCATTTAATCGAGCAAATTTACTGGACAAGGTGAAGATTCATCTTCGATTAGCCTATATGAATGATCCCTCTCTTACCACCCCTTCCCTTATGCTGAAAGCCTCTATGCGATTTTGCGAATCTATAGAGACATGTATAGAAAATCAGTCTCATCAGCTCGGCTTGAGTAATCATTTTTATTATCTGACAGCAAAGGGTTCATTTCTCCATCCCTAACAACTCACGAAACACTACAGAAAGATGGAGGAGCTTTTTAAAGACTAAACTTCATAGCATCCAGATTGGGATTATTTGGGAACAAAACCAATGTATTTGACAAGAAGAATTTCAGATGAAAAGTCTGAAGATCTTTTCGGGAAAGAAGTTGTCTAGGCGGCTTTTGAAATAGCAGAATATTCTGTGATTACTGAGTTGCTCGGCAAGTAATTGACTGAAGCTCTTTTGTCAAATCCGCCCATCACCTTCTGCCCAAACCACCTTATAACGAAAATCTGCAAAGAAACTGAGATTCTCCCTGTCTCGGGGTTTATGGCAAATAACAAATTTACGATCAAGTCAAAGTATGTCTTTAATGCAACTTGGGAAGGGAAGTTTGCACTGGATAAATCGTTTGGCATAGCTAAACCGAAGGATCTTTTGCATCGTCTCAAATATCGTGTGATGGTGAAAATTGATCCAGAACTCATGAATAGCCCTTCTGCCACAATGGTCATAGGTAAGCATGGGGATATGGTGATCAGAAAAGATGGAACAGGCTATTTTCCATGGTATCCGGCGAGAGGTCTGGGCTGGAGCAATGAGGTCAGTCCACCGGAATCATGGAATGAGCCTACCACAGGCAATGTTCCCAAAGAAGAAGCAGCCACACTTTCGGCCATTTATTTGGAAGAACTAGAGAAATGGTTTCCTGGGATTAAAAAATCCAAATCTTATCTGTTTGACGGTGAGGCAATTGTTGCCTATGGTAAAACCGATGTGGAAGACAACCAAAGTATGCTCCACGACAGAACCAACATAGGGCTGAAAACATATGGTGGAAACTATCACTCCATCAATACTGGGAAACTAACCACTGCCCCGATGTTTTCAGTCGAATCAGTTGCAAGTATTCTTATTCTTATCCAATCTTGACCTATCCAAAAGTCATCGCATTGGTCACTGCATAGAATGCTGAAGGCTTCATTATCCAAACTTTGGAATCCATTGTAGTTCAAACCTATCCAAACTTTGAAATAATCCTTTGCGATGATTGCTCGCCAGACAATACTTTTGAAATCTGTCGAAATTTTGCTAAATCCTACCCAAACCTCAGCGTTCTTAGAAATAACAAAAATCTAGATTGGTTTTCTAATTCTGAAAATCTCTGAATGAAAGGAGTAGAATTAGGAGAATATTGTTTTTTACATCCTCACGACGATATCCTTTTCCTGAGTTTATTGGAGAATCCGGAGGCCATTTTATCTATTCCGGGCATGAATAATTCAGGTTCTAGTTTTTTGCATGAAGACTCTTTTTGTTCGGAATTGTCGAATATATCCAATCCATCTGAACAGGTATTGTCTCTTCTAAATATGGAAGTATCAGGTTAGTGGGCAGCCTGTCGTAGGATTCACAGAAGTGTTATTGTTAAGAAAATACTTCCTGTGGCAAAACTAAGAATTGGGCATGCCGAACACATGACGGATTTGCCTTGACCGATTACGCTTTCTTTATTTGATAAGTTTGTCTCGACTGACAAAATTCTTTTCCAGAAGAATTATAGCCTAAAAACTTTGAGTACTTCGTGGAACTATAAAAGTAAAAGAAATAAAATGGGTCTCTACCTCGCAGTAATAAAGCTAACAGTGAAAAGCCCAATTTCACTGACCCAAAAACTGGAAGTAGGAAAGAGGCTCATACCATCAATCCTTGTTGAATTAATATCGCAGTTGTGATCTGGATTAAGAATCATAGTAGGCAGCGAGCTTTCAAACTGAAAGAGATCCAATCATTGATACATTGATTCGTTTTGCATCTGCTGCGATCGCTACAATACATAAAAGTGCTAAATACGTACATAAATAGAATAAACAAATGGATGTAATATAGTTACCCACTTAGATAGAATTTATTACTTTTAGGATCAATCCATCTATTCCCATGCCTAAGTTTACCATTGTCGCAGGTGCACGACCGAATTTCATGAAAATCGCACCAATCATTCATGCCATTCAGAAGCAACAAAAGGATGGAGAAAGTCTTCAATTTAGACTTGTCCATACCGGTCAGCATTATGATAAAAGGATGTCAGGAGACTTCTTTGAGCAGCTCAATATCCCCGAACCAGATGCAAACCTTGGCGGCGGAGGCGGTACCCAGGCAGAACAAACCGCTGCCATCATGGTCGCTTTTGAAAAAGAACTTCTTGAAAATCGCCCCGATATTGTTCTGGTAGTGGGAGATGTCACCAGTACGCTGGCCTGCTCCATTGCTGCCAAAAAACTTCAGATCGATGTGGCACATGTCGAAGGCGGAATTCGGTCGGGAGATCTAACCATGCCTGAGGAGATCAATCGAATGGTGACGGATAGCATCACGGATCATTTTTTCACCACCTCAGAAATTGCCAATGAAAATCTTAGAAAAATTGGTGTTGCCGAGGAGAAAATTCACTACGTCGGAAATACCATGATCGATACCTTAATGGCGCAGATGAATCGATTTCAAAAACCTGAAGGTGCCATTTTTGAAGGACTCCAAACAGGAAACTACTTTGTGATGACTATGCACAGACCTGCCAATGTGGATCAAGAACACAAGCTCAAAGCTATGATCGATGCAATCCTTGAGGGAACTAAGGGACTTCCCATTATTTTCCCTGTTCACCCGAGAACAGCTAAAAACTTGGAAAGCCTTGGCATAAATGCTCCAAATCTCCTTATGTGTGAACCATTGGGCTATCTAGAATTCAACTATTTAGTGAAAAATGCAAAAGGTGTAATTACTGATTCAGGTGGAATCACCGAAGAGGCTTCAGTGATGAATATTCCTTGCATTACGCTCCGGGATAATACGGAACGTGCGGAAACCATTCATCTCGGCACCAACGAGTTGGTAGGTACAGATCCAAAAAAGCTGAAACCCTATCTGGAAAAAATAATGACTGGCAGCTGGAAACAATACCAAGGAATCCCCATGTGGGATGGAAAAACAGCTGAGCGGATCGTAACTATTCTAGCGAAAACTTATGGCAAATAAGTAATGAATCTAACTGAACGTATCAAGTTCCTGGTGGAACACTTACAGCTTTCGCCTCATCCGGAAGGTGGATTTTACAAAGAAACCTATCGATCAACTGAGGGTATTCAAACCTCTTCCGGAGAAAGGAATCTTCTCACCTCAATATTTTTTCTCCTTACCTCAGAAAACGTCAGCCGGTTTCACAGGATAAAAAGTGACGAATTATGGTACTTCCATGAAGGCAATTCTCTTACCGTCCACCTACTTAATGAACATGGATATGATAGGCTTCAACTTGGAAATATCACACCCCAAAACGACTGTCAGCCATTTGGATTAGTGAAAGTCAACACAATTTTTGGAAGTACAGTGGATGAATCAGATGGATACGCCTTGGTTTCTTGCGCAGTAGCTCCAGGTTTTGATTTCAAAGATTTTGAGCTGATTTCTAGAGATGAATTGCTCATAGATTATCCTAATCATGCAGATATCATCCAAAGATTGACATAAAAAAAGGCTCCGATTGGAGCCTTTTTACTGTTGTAGGTAGTAATAATTAGAATGAGAATGCCAACCTGAAATTCATTTTCACACCCGGGGCCAATCTTGTAAAGATTTGATTGTCAGCTCCGAAAGATTGGAATACAAGTTCACGTTTATCGTTGAGCATATTTTGAATGCCAAATCCTGCTTGAATCCGCTCATCAGCACCGAACGTCTTATTAATATTCAAGTTTAGACTGTGGAAAGGAACGGTGAAATTGTCAGTTTGATTACTAAATCCAACAAAATTCAACGTTGGTCCTTGGACATTATAAAATATCCCAGCTTCCCAGCCTGAAACAAAGCTTTGGTAAGCAAATCCTGTGTTGATAATGTAAGGAGCTTGTCCAGCCATATTTCTGGTATTCTGCACTGTCTCACCCTCACGAGCGGAAAGCTGCCGAGATCTAAACTCTGATTCAGACATTTCGATCGTAGATTCAGTGATAGTTACATTGGTATTCCAGTTGAAATTTTCAAGTGACGGCGAAAGGAATTTCAAGTTTTTTCTGAATTCCAATTCCAAACCAATTACTTGTCCATCGCCAACATTTCGCGGCTGGAACGATCCAGCATCTGAAAGGAACTGAACAATTTCGATAGGTCGATCAAATGACTTGTAAAATGCACTTGCTGAAAACATTTGACCTCTCTCTTGAAACATTTCCCATCTGAAATCAAAGTTGTTGATTCGAGTTGGTGTCAAATTACCATCCCAAATTACTTCAGTTCCACCATTGGTTACTTCTTCGAAAAGACCACCGATAAAAGTTCTTCCGGTGATTGGATCAAGGATTTCTGCGAAAGACAATTCTTTGAAAGAAGGCCTAGCTATAGTTTGAGATGCAGAGAATCTCAAGTTTTGCATCTCTTTCAGGCTATATATTAAATTCACAGTAGGGAAGAAATCCGTTTCATCTAATACGATATCATCATTCAATACAATGCTTCCACTTTGGTTGGTTCCTGTATATTTCTGGACATAATTTTCCATTCTTACCCCTACTATTGCTCTCAATTTCTCGGCAGGATTGATCTCAGTGGATACATAGGCTCCAATGCTGTTCACATTTGAGTTGTAAGAGTTCGGATTAATTGGAATAAAATTAGGATTATACCTTACACCGTTTCTATTGCTAATACTGAATAGATTTTTATCATCAAGAATCTCATTAGGATCACCGTTAAAAAGGGTATTACCCGTTGGAAACTGGAAGTTCTGGATATCAAAGTCTCGAGTTTTGTACACGTAAGTTCCCCCAAATTTGAACTTGGCACTTCTACCAAATATTTCATATTGGTTTGTTAAATCAAGCTTACCAACAGCATTTTGTTCATCAAGGGTTCTCCAGATTCGTTCAGGAAGTCCAACCTCTGTAGAAATTGTGTTTTGAGGTAGCCTGAATCGAGTGAACCGAATATCAGGATCTTCAATTTTAGATATCGTTGGAGATAATTTCCAGTTGACATTCCATTTTCCACTTGCCAAGAAATGCTCTCCAGCTAAAAGAATGTTGGTCAATGATCGTTCGCTGTATTCAATGTTGTACTGCTTTGCTTCGAAGTTTGCTCCCAGATTTGAATTTGTAAAATCAAAAATTCCAGCTTTAGACTCCCCGTTCTGAAGTTTCATGAAATTCAATCGATACTTTGAGCGTTCAGTTTTTAAGGCGATTCCAGCAATTCCTCCGAGTAAAACATTATTTACTCCATAATCGCCTTTCTGAAGTTCCAATGGCTCTAGCTCAGTCTGACTCGGCACGCTTGATTTCCCATATAGGTTAAACTCCGCATCTTGGTAAAACTCAGTTTCATTTTTATAGGTTAGGGCGAGATTATATCCCCAAGTAGCTTTAGAACGAGCAATTTGATTGCCAAGAGAAAAGCTGATACCCACATCCATCAAACTATTTGCTCGGTAGCCACCAAGAGTTTTATTGAAGCTTCCTAAGATCTCTTGATATTCAAGCCCTCTAGGATTATTAGGATTACTTACCACTTCACCGTATTGAGGAATGCTCGTTATTCCATTTATTGGATTTGCGCGGGTGCCATCGTCAAAACCTAACCAATCAGTTTTTCCACCATCGGATTTTACATAATTAGGGTTGAAGTGCATCGATGGATTAAGGCCACCACTTAGACTTAGTCTTATTGACTTCTCCTCGGGAAAATCCTTTGTCTCAATATCTACTACTCCTCCTGTAAAATCAGCGGGAAGATCGGCAGTAAATGACTTAGATACGATGATATTATCAATAACATTGGTCGGGAAAATGTCCATCTGAATAGAATTACGATCAGGATCTAAGCCTGGTACATCCATTCCATTTACTACGGTTTTAGTATATCTATCACCAAGACCTCTTACATAAATGTATTTACCACCTTCAATAGATACTCCAGTTACTCTTTTTACTGCGGAAGCAGCGTCTCCGTCACCGATTTGACGGAATGTGCTAGCAGATATACCATCGAGTAGGTTGGCCGCATTTCTTTTTACAGACATTAACGCTGATTCAGTAGTCCGAATCGCTGATGCTGCAATTGTTACAGTTTCAAGTTCCGATGCTTCCTCAGCCATCAGAATATCATTAATCACATTTGTTCCTCCGGTTTTTACTTCTACTCCTGTAAGTTCTATAGTAGCATAGGAAATGTAAGAGATTTGTAATGTATAAGATCCTGGTTCAACTTGAATCTCGAATTTTCCATCGAAATCAGTAATCGCACCTGTTGATGTTTCTTTGACAAGAATTGATACTCCGTAGAGCGGCTCGCCTGAGCCTTCTTCAAAAATAGCTCCTCTGATGGTGCCTTTTTGAGCAAAGGCAAATCCCGCGATCAATTGTGATACAATGATTAGGAGGATCGTAATTGTTCTTTTCATGAACAAATTGTTTGATTGATTTTTCATACAGCAAATGAGTTTTAACAAGAAAAGAGGAGGAAGTTTCCTTGCGAGATCTTCCCCCTCTTTTTGCTAAAAATTATTATTTAAAATCGGCCAATTGACCTGCTACAGCGGCCCAGGACCAAGTTGCAAATACAGCTTTATTTGCTCCAACAGTATTAGCGCCCAATGCAACCGCCGTTGCGGAAGCAGCTGTGCCATTTCTAAATACTGTCACAAGTGTAGCTCCAGGAGCAAGAGTCACTTCAAGCTTGGTGAATTTCAAAGAACCGTCAGCAAAAGTTGCAAGTGTTTTGTCACCAGATAGGGAAAGATCGCCTCTTCCTGAAGTTGTCGCAGGATCTGCAAAGTTGAAGAAGTATAGGTTTTCAAAAGTTCCCCTGGCTCCATCTCTGAAGTCACCTAACTCAGCTACATTATTACCCTTGATAGAACCATTCTTCAAAGTATGTGCGGCTATAAATGATCCTTCTGGACCGTCAATTTCTAAAGCATGATCTGTTTCAGATCCTGAAATCACAATGAAATTGTCCAACGTGCCAGCCCAAGACTGATCTGTATCCATTGCGTCATCACCAGCATTCCATACGATTGCGTTCGTTACATTCACAGTACCACCGAACCATTCGATTCCATCATCTTGGTTACCGATTACTTCAACATTTTCGATCACAGTTCCAGAGCCTACACCGCCTAGAGTAAGACCATTTATTTCGTTACCTTCCCCGATATTTGCTCCTCCGTGACGGATTGACACAAATTTGATTGTACCAGAATTGTCTGCAGCAACAGTTCCTCCATAAAGACCATTAGGATCCGAAGGTGGAATACCTTCGATTTGCTTCTCTGCCACATCACCAGCAACAGAAATACGAGCTCTACCAAGTACGATTAATCCTCCCCAAAGGCCCGTTAAATCAGGAGTCAAATTTGGCGAAGCGATTTGTCCAGGGGCAAGCTCATCTGCTATCGTAGTAAAGATGATCGGTGAAGCTGCTGTACCTTCAGCATTTAGCTTAGCACCTCTTGCAATAATAAGAGCAGTAGCATTAGAACCAGATCCTACTTCTCCTTTTACAACTACACCAGGCTGAATAGTTAAAGTCGTACCTGAGGTAACTGTTATTCTACCGCCCAAAATATAAACCTTTCCTGTAGTCCAAGTCGCGTTGGCTGCAATATTTTCGGTTATCCGAATCGTAGTAGCCTCGGCACCTACAGTTAATACGTGTGTTGTTTTAGCAAAATCCCCATCAGTATCTGTAACAGTAAATTCAAAAACGATGTTTTTCCCAGCATCGCCAGCTACTGCTGTGTATTCAAAAGGAGCAGAAGCTGTAGTTCCAGTTAAAGGAACTGTCGCAAGGGGTGCGCCGTCTTTCGTGATAACAAGGGAAACCAGTCCGTCAAGTGCGGTGGCAGTTGCGGTCACAGGTCCTAATTTTCCACCAGCGGGTATTGTCGCTGTGGGAGGAATTCCTTCAATGGTCACACCATTATCTGGTTCCTCGTCGTCGTTACAACCCGTGAACCCAATCACGATTGCTGAAAACATTAATAGAAGATAATTGAGCTTTTTCATTCGGTTTGTATTAATTGAAATATGGTTTGCATTATTGATGATACAAAACTGATTCGATTATTCCCCCCGAAAGAATTATCCGAATTATCCTTTTTTTAATATTCCGAACAGTATTTAATATTGAATTAATAAAAAAGGCATAAAAAAAGGGCTGCTTCGGTAGCAGCCCTTTAAACCTTGTTTTAATGTTACTTCAATGTTACCGACTTATTGATCGGCACTTTCTCTAAAAGAATTTTTACAAGATTCCGCGTATTGATTCCATCTGCTTCTGCCTCATAATTCAAAATGATTCGATGATTCAATACATCCTCAGCGATCTCTTTGATGTCTTCAGGTAATACGTAATCCCGGCCATCCATATAGGCTACTGCCTTCGAAGCAAGATTCAAATTAATACTGGCTCGTGGTGATACTCCAAACTGAATGTACTTTGCTTCGTCCTTCAAACCGTATTGTACCGGGAATCGAGTGGCAAATACCAATTCAATGATATAATGCTCTAGCGGCTCCGCCATTTTCACGGCATTGATATCATTTCTGATATCAAATACATCTTGCTTGGTAAGTATAGGATTGACATCGGTGCTGAATGTCATATTTGCCATTCGACGCATGACTTCCATTTCATCCGCTTTGCTTGGATAGTCGATGTGTACTTTCATCATAAATCTATCGACCTGAGCTTCAGGCAGCGGATATGTTCCCTCTTGATCGACAGGATTTTGAGTAGCCAGAACCAAAAATGGCCTATCAAGCATAAACGTTGTCTCCCCGATGGTTACTTGCTTTTCTTGCATGGCCTCCAAAAGTGCTGATTGTACTTTGGCTGGAGATCGGTTGACCTCATCTGCCAAGATCAAATTAGAAAAAATCGGACCTTTCTTAACTTCAAAACTTCCATTCTGCTGATTGTAGATCATTGTTCCGATCAAATCTGATGGAAGAAGATCAGGCGTAAATTGGATTCGGTTAAAATCCAAGTGAAGCACCTTTGCCAAGGTATTTACGGTAAGGGTTTTTGCAAGACCTGGCACACCTTCCAAAAGAATGTGACCGTTGGTGAAAAGTCCTATCAGGAGTCGGTTGACCATTTTGTCCTGGCCAACAATAACCTTTTTCATTTCCTGAATTACTGCTGCTATTTTTTCCTGATGCATGGAATGAATCTTTTTGGATTAGTATTCGAGCCCTAAAATAGAGGTTTTTGCTCCAACCAGCAATCTTAAATCTTCCAAGCGGTAAAGCCTGATGTCAGGGGCAAATTTATGATTTTTTAAGAGGTGAATTATCCAATGAGTTATTGCCACTAAAACTTGAAGGACATTGGCCAAAGGATTTTTCCCAGCTTCAGGGAAGCGATTTGATTGTAGAAAAGATCAGAAATGATAGACCAGCTTCGGAGAAGCGATTTGATGATCAATAATATTTTCCAATACGATTCAACCGGTTGAGAATCAAATCGCACCGCTGGTGCTCTGGCAGATTCTAAACCATGTATTCTATAATCAAAATGCGCCTCTGGCGCTACCGCCAAGCGATAGAAAATCCAGAAACCAAATCATTTAAAGTGGAATACTGGTGTATTTGGGGATATAAATGTTGAAAAATTGATTTTTCCCAGCTTCAGAGAAGCGATTTGATTGTAGAAAAGATCAGAAATGATAGACCAGCTTCGGAGAAGCGATTTGATGATCAATAATATTTTCCAATACGATTCAACCGGTTGAGAATCAAATCGCACCGCTGGTGCTCTGGCAGATTCTAAACCATGTATTCTATAATCAAAATGCGCCTCTGGCGCTACCGCCAAGCGATAGAAAATCCAGAAACCAAATCATTTAAAACTAGCAAACATAATTATCCACTTTATCACCAGTAATCAAAGAAAAATAGAGAGTTTCAAAAGATTCGTTAATGGCCGATTAATTCACCTTTTTTTGAAAACACCATCTTTTTCTCTTTGGTATTCTTCGTGTCCTCCGCGCCTCAGTGTTGAAAATTTTCTTAGTTTTTCAGTCACGGAAAATCTCCTAAAACTTCCTCCCTCCACTCGTTTTACGGAAACCTGTCAGTCCTAGCTTATGATAGATCGATTCCTCGTCCATTTCCCGAACCTCGCCAACCTCGAATCCTTCAATGGTAATTTTTTCCATGGACCATCGCACCAATCGTAGCGTGGGATGCCCAACGGCCGCAGTCATCTTTCTCACTTGGCGGTTTTTACCCTCAATTAAGGTCAAAGAAATCCATGTATCGGGTATCGACGCCCGATATCGAATCGGCGGATCCCGATCTGGTAGTGCTGGAATAGGCGCTAAAAGTTTGGCAATGGCTGGCTTCGTCTCATAGTCGCGCCCATCCACATTTATGTTGACGCCTTTACCCAGCTGCTTTAAGGCTTCGGGTTCTGGCGCTCCTTCCACTTGTGCATAATAGGTGCGCTGATGCCCAAATCGAGGATTGAGCAATTGATTGTTCAAAAACTTATCGTCGGTGATGATCAGCAATCCCTCACTATCCTTGTCTAATCTCCCAACGGGATAGACAGATTTAGGAAAAGCAAAAAGAGAAGCCAATGTCAGCTCCTCTCCGCTAAATTGGGTGACGTACCCAAATGGTTTGTAAATAATAAAATATCGGGACAAAATATTGTTGAATTAACTTCCGCAGCCCACACAATCGATGTGAGAGTCCATCGGCTTCACACCTTTGAGTTGCATCTCCAGATTGTGAATCTGGTCTCTTGCTTCCATATCCGCAAACATGTCGCCGGTCAATTGTCCTTTCAATTGCTCTATTTGAGCTCGCAATTCATTTTGTTGGATTTCACTCATGATTTGATTGTTTAGAGTTTAGCAAAGTGTTAAAATAGTCATCAAACTTGAAAAAGAATTGCAGTTTGAATGGGAATATTATGTCAAAAATGATTCCAATTGAAGCTTAGGGCTTTACATTTAAGGGAAAAATAAATAATTTTATGCCTATCCAAGAATTGATTCAGTTACGCAGAAAGCTCCATACAATGCCTGAGATCGCTTTGGAAGAAAAGAACACGGCTCAAGAAATTTTGGATTTTTTTAGCCAACTAAAGCCCGATCAGACGATTACCAAACTCGGTGGTGAAGGCTTGGCATTTATATTCAAAGGGGAAAAACAAGGACCTCGTACCCTCTTTCGCTGTGAATTGGATGCGCTTCCAATAGAAGATTTGAAAGAAAGTACCCATCAAAGCCAGATCCCAGGCAAAGGACATCTTTGTGGACACGATGGCCACATGGCGATTATCTCTGGATTGGGAGAAAAACTAGCTGCTAAGCGACCAGAATCCGGAGAAGTAGTCTTGCTTTTCCAACCGGCCGAGGAAACCGGAGATGGCGCAAAAGCAATTTTAGAGGATCCGAGATTTGACGAAATTCGACCGGATTTTGCATTCGCCCTTCATAATCTGCCGGGCTATCCCCTCCACCAAATCGTAATGCGCAAGGGAACATTTGCTGCAGGCAGCACAGGAATGACTATTTCCCTCAAAGGCAAAACTTCACATTCCGCCCATCCAGAGGCTGGAATCAACCCCGCTCAGGCTTTGGCAAGGCTTATTCAAAAGCTTCCTGAATTGCCAAAAGAGTCCAGAGGATTTTCCTTATTGACGCTAATTCATGCCGAGTTGGGAAGTTTAGCTTTTGGAACAAGTGCAGGAAAGGCCAGTCTTAGTATGACCTTGAGAGCCTTTGACCAGCAGGATTTGAATGAATTGATTGAAAGAGTGAAGGAGCAAGCACTATCCGAAGCAAAAGCAGAAGGATTGGAAGTGGCGTTTGGATTCGTGGAGCAATTTGCCGTTTCGGTCAATGACCAAACTCTGCATCCGATCGTGGAAAATTCTGCTAAACGCCTTGGATTGAGTTTGACCGAAAAACCGGAGCCTTTCCGATGGTCGGAGGATTTTGGCCTATTTTCTCAGGTTTGTCCTTCATTTTTGTTTGGACTCGGGGCAGGCGAGACCTGTCCTCAACTTCATGAGGGAACCTATGATTTCCCCGATGAACTCATTGAAACTGGGGTGAGGATGTTTGAGGGGATAGCGAGACAAGTAAATTGAATAGTCAGTAATTACCCTAAAATTTTGTAAAATAAAATTAATTTGTTCTATATTTGAGAACTTTGTTTGTTTCCGTATTCTAATTTTACAATGAAGCGAATAATTGCAAAAAGTACTATGCGGGAATTTTGGGAAAAACACGCTGATTCCGAACAATACCTGAAGACATGGTATGACACAGCAAAAAGTGCCAATTGGCTGTCTCCTAACGATATCAAGCTGACTTACAATAACTCAAGTGTTCTGAAAAATAGTCGCATAGTCTTCAACATAAAGGGAAATTCTTATCGGCTGATTGTCAAATTTAATTACGAAAAACAGTGGGCATTTATTCGTTTTATTGGCACCCATGCAGAATATGACAAAATAGATGCAGATACGATTTAAATGAATAGAATATGGAATTAAAACCCATAAAATCTGAACAAGACTACCGAGAAGCACTTAAGCGCTTGGAGGTTATCTTTGATGCACCAATCGACTCAAAAGAAGGGGACGAGGCGGAAATCCTTTCGTTGCTCATCGAGAACTATGAGAATGAACACTATGCCATAGCCGCACCCGACCCGATCGAAGCGATAAAAATCAGAATGGAGGAATTGAATATTCGCCAAAAAGATTTGGTCGGAATAATCGGTGGAAAAAGCCGTGTATCAGAAATTCTCAACCGTAAGAAAAAACTCACTGTTGATATGATTCGCGAATTGGAGCAGCTTCTTCAAATATCGGCAACGGTATTGGTCAACAATTATCAGCTTGATCCAAAATAAAATTAGCGTGCCTCTGCTTGAAATTATAAACCTCTGCTGAGGGTTGATTGGTTTACCGCTTTCATAACTTGTTAGCTTGTAACCTTTGTTATTAGCATATTCAAATTGCGATCTGGCGAAAACTATCCTCAACTTCATGAACCTACCTATGATTTCCCCGATGAACTCATTGAAACTGGGGTGAGGATGTTTGAAGGGATAAGCAAATTGAATAATAAATAAAAAAGCCGACTCTCGCCGGCTTTAAATCTCTTTCTAGAAATCCGAATAATCGGTAGGATAAAGTAACCGAGTGTCGTTTCGGGAAACTGTATTCTTATACTCTTCCATCTCTTTCATTTCAGCCCATTTGTAATCGGTGCCAAAAGCTTTCCAGTTGGCATCTCTTTTTTCCATGTTTTCATGAGTAGTCAGATACATGAGATTTGGCATATTCGCACCAGCGATAGTTTCGGCATAGAAAATAGGATTGAATCCCAATCTCGTAAAAATGCCCATTTCACCTGAGTTGAACATCTTCACTTTCTGCTGGTAAAGTCGTTCCGTAGCCGCTTCATAGCTTCTCAATTCATAGATCCGGTCTTTCTTTGGACCAGTCAGTTGAGATTCCGTGAATTTCGGTTGACCCGTCATCGCCTGTAAAATTGCAGTTTCTATTCGCTTATAAGGAGGATGATCAAAAGCTGCGTTGATATAGGCCGTTCCTGCAGTTTGGTATGCTGGGTCTTTGGCAAGTTTTGCCTCTATCTTCATATACTCCTTCATGGATTTGAATGGAGTCAATACATAGACTTTTTTACCGGCATCGGCTTGTGATGCAATTGGTTTAAATACTCCGACTGACTTGATTCCTTGCCGGTGTGCCGCCGGGAGGTACGCTTTTTCCAAATAGCTATCCAACTTCGCGGCTTGGCCGGCATTTTCAATGTGATAGGTTTTTAATTCGTAGAACTCTCTTTTTTGAGCAAACAGATTCGCACTCAAAAAGAAGGGAAATACAAAGCAAAGAGCTGATAGGTAAGTAATGCGTTTCATTTTCTTTTTTAGGTTTTGAGTAATTACCTGAAAAATAACCTATTATTTCGAACTGAGTATCCTACGGAAAATCTAAGGTGAGCAATTGCAGAAATACCTAGACGCTTTATCATAGACATAGTCGATAATAAGAAAACCTTAAATCGATTAGACTGCCTCTTTGGTAAATGAACAACAACCTAACTCCGACCAGCTTTCTCCTTTTCGTACCGGAACCAATTCGGCAGTTAGAATATCCCCTCCTCGATAGCCTAGACCTTGGAGTTCATCATCTCCAAGATACTCGTCAAGCGCTTGGGTTATATCAATGACTAATTTGTGTTTGATCAGGTAAGCCGCAGTCATTACTAAATAGTGGGGATCATTATTTTCTGGGTCTGCAAACTTCAATTGTGCGACCTGTTCAAACATAGTTATCAACGGATAGGAGGAATCTTCTTCGCTTTCTTCTTCCTCATTGTCCAAATCCAGTGGAGTTTGGGGCAGACCATAAACCTGAATCAAGTATTGCAGAGCTTCTTGGGCCTGTACTTCTATGGGCAAGTCAGATTCGAATAATTCCGTTGTTTTTTTATTCAGTTCTAGATCAGATTCCACCCATTCTTCTAGACTAGGTATGTTATTTTGTTCCATGATATTTATACTAGTTTCAAATGAATATCCAGCCCAGATTCACCTCGGGCTGGATTTCGCATTAGTTATAAAACTGTTTTCGTAGGCCATTTGGTCCACCCCATTCTTCGTCTGGAATTTCTAGAGGTCTAAATTCAATACCGGAAAATCCATTTTCCTCCAATTCATTTTTCAATTGCTCTGAGACTAGAATTCCTAAAATAGGGACCTTATCAAAGAGCAAAATTGAACTTGTCTCAGAATCTTTCACAAAAGACCTTTCTGGGTAAATAGTAACTCCTCTGGCCCATCCCGACTCTTTTAAGTGTAGGAATTCGGAATAACTCTTGAATTTTCGAATTTCTGAAGTTCTGGTTGTCTCCACATTAACACCGTATCTATTTTTTATGGGTATATCTGTATCCACATGAAAAGTACTCCTTTCAAAATCCAAAGATTCATCCGAAAAAGACACAAAATTTGTAATCCAATAACCTTCAATTTTTTCCTTTCTTTTAAAAAGTGTGATTGGAAAAAATTCAATGCACTCCTTTTCACTGTTTTTCTCTAATAAAGATTTAAGACCGGTAGAGACTATTTTTCTAGGAGACAGCATGCCTCCGGCTGAAAAATAATCAGGAATCCTCTGTCCTTCATTTAAAATGATATCTGAAATTATTTGCTCAAATTCCATCATTGAGTGATTGTCATGCTGCCCAATAAATCTCGGATCTTTTACATGACATTTTTCAACATATTTTTTGATTAAATCCAAAGGAGCATGTAACATTTGGTAATAGTTCATCGAAAAGTAATTAAGTCTAAATAAACATCTGTTGACTCAATTGCAGCTTTGGCTTTATTAGTAAGTTTTACTAATTCCTCAGGCTACTTGTCAGCTGGAAAATTCTGTTGAATCAAATTAAGTTTTTGTTCAATATAATTATTGTAAACGTCATGATTAGGTTGATTTCTCGATTTTATAACAGGAATGCCATTTAAGGATTCATTCATGTGAAAACCCCATTCAGCTGCTTTTTGGACGACTGGATGTACTTGAATTCTAGTTGATCAGCTCTTCGAGATTTGCAATCTCGAAGCTAGATTCGAAGATTTGTAATCTTCGAAGTACTCATCTTAATAACTAAGCTTTAGAAGAAAAATCCAGCCCAGATTCGCTCCGGGCTGGATTTCGCATTATTCATAAAATTGCTTTCTGAGACCGTTTGGACCGTACCATTCTTCATCGGGAATTTCGAGAGGCCAATATTCTAAACCAATGAATCTTTCTTCTTCAAGAATTTTCATTACCTCCTCTTTAATAATCAAGTCATTTATACCTACTCCTCGAAAAGCAATAATTGGATAAGGATTTGAAATGTTGATTTTAGGATTTATTGCGGTTAGACTATCGAGATAAGTAAGCTCATTTTTAGAAAAAGCTTGGAATGAATCCCAACTTTCAAATTCTATTTTTTCTTCGCTATTTTCAAATTCAGAAGGATAAAATGGTTTACTAATTTTTCTGCTTTTTTGATAAATAAATTGGGTTCTTTTAAAATCAATTTGATTTGTATCATACTGAAGTATATGAGTTACCCAATAACCATCAATTTTCTTTTCACCTTGAATTATCGCCACTGGAAAGAACTGAAAAAGACCTTCTCGAAATTCTGAAAATTTTCTTTTTAAATTTTCAGAAATCAAGAAGCGGTTACCTAATGGTCCCCCAGTTAAATGAAAATCATTTATTTTAGCTCGGTTATTAACCACATGAACTGGAATTATTGGATCAATCAAAACCCGCTCACCTTGAGGTAAATTTCCAAGACCTCCAGGATTATTTAAACCCTGCATGTTAATAAAATCTTTTATGAACTCCTGTTCACCTGTATTTTTAGATTCATATGATTGCGTAATTCTGTAATATCTCATCTGAATACAATATCATTAAGATGTTTCTCTGGGTTATTTATTATTTCCGCCCTAATTCTAACGATAAGTGAATTTAGAAAATTATACGCATCATCAGAGGAAGCATTTGGGTAAGAATTATTAAAGTTATCAAGAAGTGCTTTAACGCGATTGCTATAAATTTCATGATTAGGTTGATTTCTCCAAGTATCCACAGGAATTCCATTAAGAGCTTCATTTAAGTGAAAGGCATCTCCTGATTTTGCTGCTTTTTGAACGACAGGATTACTCCGAACTAAATCCGCCCATGGAATGATGTGATGTGCCTGTTTTGTAGGATCAGTTAATCTCAAGATACCCCTTAATTGGTTGGAATCCCCAAATTTAATTATTTGATCTTTATCTAGGAACCACCTTAAGACTTTTCGAGAATTCAAATCTGAAGCGCTTCCTATTACTTTCATTCCCATTTTAGACCCCGAGGTAACCCAACCTAAAAATGGTATAGCAGATGCGGTACTCAAAGCTGCATTAACTCCATCACCCTCAATTGCATAAAGGATTCCATTAATCAGATCTGCTGGTTCGCCCAAAAATGGGACAAAGCCAAGAAGATCTAAAGCCCAATGTTTGGCCTCTTTGGATGTATCATAATAAAGATCCCACCGATTTATATTATTAGGATCATTTAGGTTCCCGTTAGGGTTCTTATAATATTTTTGAGGGTTACTTAGTTTAAGAAAAGCTGCTCTTGCTGAAAAGTAGGTGCTGAATAAATGCCCAATTGCAGGATTCGAAAGATCAGCGGCCACCAAATCATCAATCGCCCTTCCAAAATTATGACTAAGTTCTCCTCGTTTTATACCACTCGTTTCTGCTCATCTCAATTGGTCTAAATTCCACTCCTTTTGTTAGTCGATTTTTAATTAATTCGTCTTTAAGAACCTCAGAGATTATCAAATGGGGAGGCCCTGCATCATACAAAAACAGCACATGTGCTTCGACTTCAGGTTTAATGAATAAGTGTTGATATTCTATTATATCTAAAATTGAAAGATTATTCTCCCTAAAATTTAAATACTCTATAAAAGAACTGAATTTATGAGTTGTGATAATTTTTTTAAATTCTTTTGTTGGCTCGTCAGTGAAAGGATCTATTAGCCTCTTGGATAAAACCCAGCTAGATTTTTCAAAATCAATAAAAGAGTCCATAAAATTGATAACATCAGAAATCCAAAAATCCTCCAACCGAACTGACCGATGTGAACATGGACAGGAGTAAAATCGGATAACTTCATTGTCAAACTTTTCAATTATTCTTTTCGCCTTTCCAGAAAAGACCACTCTCATGCCAAGATCGGGCGACGCTGTACAAAGGTTAGGAACCACTCTATTCCCTTTGAAAATTTGGGTTGGAATAAAATGATTTGAATGATCAACGACTTCCTTTCCTTGAAAACCCATTCTTGTTTTAGAACGGTAAGCCGGATCAGTCATAACCGTATCTGCAACAAAAGGAGTAAATGCTATTTCAAAATACCTCATCAAAAATCAAGATCTTGCATTCCTACATTAGGATTTGTATTAATGACATATCTCATTTCATCCATTAATCCTTCTAAAAAATTCTTAGCATCCTCTGGGGAAGGGTTTCTCCTAGATGACTTCCAAATATTTAAAATCTCGATCATTCTATTATTGTAATTAGTATGATTGCCATTCAATTCCTTAAGCAATTTAAAACCATTTTCGAATTGATTTATATGAAACGGAATTTCTGCTTTTGCTGCTAATTGTACAACCTCGTGAGTACGAAGTTGAAATGGAATTAGATGGTGAGCCTCATACGCAGCATCAGTAAGATTAATTACCTTCCTTAATCGTGTTCCTGAAAATTCAATTAACCCATCATCAATTTTTTTCCATATTTGGGACATTCGTTTTGAAGTTCCCGGAATTATTGTCCCCAGCTTTAGAACACTCTTTGAACTAGTAGCAAACAAACCAACTCCAGGAGTAGCAGCCACCAAACTTATGGTGCCGTTTAATCTGTCACCTTCCAAAAAGTAAAACCCTGCATTCAGTAAGTCGGCAGGTGTGCCGAGACCTTCAATAAGCCCAATAGCATCTAATGAAAGATGAATAACCTCTTTTGATGCCTCATAAAAAAGCTTTCCATTTGTCCAATTAGGATTTTGCTGTTTAAGGATCGCATAATTTATATCAAAATAAGTCTGTAATAACCTTATAATAATATCATTGGTAAAATCAGCCTCCGAATCTGTCATAAGACCTTCAATAGCCAATCCAAAATTAGAATTGAAATTGCCCGTATAAGCGCCATTCATACCTGCTGTTATTGTAAATAGGGCTGCATCTGTATCAATGGAAGGATCTCCCCTCAATGCATCTCGAAGTTCGGAGCTGAGACTTGGATTGTTGCTTAAATATTGCAAATGCCAATCCGTCAAAAGATTTCCCCCTAACAAATTAGCTATTGCTGTAGCATCTCTCGTAAGCGTAAAGGCAGGAGATCCAAAATCAGATACATTGCAATCCATGCAGGTCATCATTCCAGCAGCAGGAGACGAATTATTTATTCGCCTATTCGGAATGCTTACACAATTCTTCGAAATAATAGGAATAATATTAATTACAAGTCCATATGCAGCACTTATTTGGTGATACTCAACATACCTAATTGAATAAAAGCATTCGACGCTACTACCACCTCCTGAGCCTCCCGGCGTAATCCAGGCCGTTCCTCCAGATCCACCGCCCCCTCCTCCGCCTGATCCATAATCTATGGTCACCTGATCGCAAGTGACCGGATCGCCATTCGAATCAAAGATCCCATCACATCGCTCCAGAAAGCCAGGATTGGAATCATTGAAAAAACTCGAAAAAGGAAATCGCTTGATTGTTACTCCTCCAATTAAAAAGTCATTTGTTTCTTGAAACTTCTGATACTGAATACTGTCAAATTCATATTGAAGCACGTATTGATCCAACACATTATCGATACTATCTGCTACTAGCACCAAATTAAACGTGCTGTACTTATCTCCTTTTTCAAGAAAAGGGACAGTGTACGTGCGGCGTTTTAAAGTATCAGTGGTAAGAAGGGATGCATCCAGGTCAAATGTAAAATCGGAAAGTGTTCGCTGTTGTGCAGATTCTATCACATTGAATCCTGTTCGTTTCCCCATTTTCCTACCCAGGGAATTGAGTAGATTTTTAGTAGCGGACTGGACTTGAAATGGCCCTTGGACTTGCTCGGAAATTTCCGCTGTTGGGACCTCCTCAAAAGTTTGCAATTCGCATCCGCAGATCCCAAATATGGCTAGGGAAAAAATAAGAAATCGAAATACGAATCCTTTCAAAAATCTATGTTTTGGTGTTTTGGTGTTTTGGTGTTTTCATATTATTTAAATTTATATCTATTAAAGATAGACATATAAAACCATAAAAAAAATACCCATTATTGGGTATTTTTAGCATGTTTTGAAGAAAATTTCACCCAAATTCACAAAAAAGCCGAATCTTTCAAGTCGATTTTTGCTTTCTCCAAATCCGAACATTTATAATCTTTAAACTAACTAGCCACCAGCTTTAACTACATGTATTTCTATTTTTCAGATCGAAAATTTTAAAGATAAGGGTTCGGGAATACTGCCGAACCCTATCGATGCATGACCAATACAATTGGACTTATAACATAAAGAAGTTATGTTTATCTCGTTAAAAAAACAGCAACTATCACGATTGATATCAGTCAAATTTTGGAAGATTAAAAAAGAGTTGCTGTTTTACATTCGCCACCGATAGCGTTTGAAGATCCAACTAGAAAATGAACAATGAAGCGAACTATTTTAATTAAGAATACAACGATTATAAATGAGGGGAAATCATTTCTGGCAGACGTATTATTGTCCGAAGGACTTATTCACCAAATTGGCAATATTGACATTGAACCCAACTATCAGGTAATCGACGGAACAGGCAAATACCTCTTTCCAGGGATTATTGACGGACAAGTTCATTTCAGAGACCCGGGACTGACACACAAAGGCGATTTATATACCGAAAGCAAAGCGGCTTTAGCAGGTGGCGTGACTTCGTTTATTGATATGCCCAATACGGTGCCGAATATTTTGACCGTAGAAAGCCTAAGAGAAAAGTATGACATTGCCTCCAAAAAATCTTTGGCAAACTATGGCTTCTTCCTCGGTGTCAATGCCGACAATATCGATGAGGTGATAAAAACTGACACCAGTCGACTTCTTGGGGTTTCTGATGACGGCTTGTACTTTACCAAAAAAGGAAACCTGCTAGCCGACAGTCCGGAAACGATGGAGAAATTGTTTGCCAACTGCAAGTCCATTATTGCCATTCATTCCGAAAAGGAAGAAATCGTAGAGGCAAACGAGCAGGCTTTCAGAGAAAAATACGGAGAAGATATTCCGGCAAAGTTTCACCCAATCATCAGAAGTACCCAAGGCTGCTATGAAGCAAGCGTTCGAGCAATAACTTTGGCCAAAAAGCACAATGCCCGACTGCATATTTTGCATTTGACTACTGAAGCAGAAACCCATTTGTTTCAAAACGACATTCCCCTTGAAGAGAAAAAAATAACCACCGAAGTATCGGTGCACCACCTTTGGTTCTCGGACAAAGACTATGACCGATTGGGCATGCTGATCAAATGGAATCCGGCGATAAAAACAGCACAGGATAAAGAGGGCTTACTGAAGGCGCTCCTCGATGATCGGATAGATATTATCACCACCGACCATGCCCCACATACTTTGGAGGAAAAGCAAAAGCCTTATTTTCAATCGATGTCAGGAGCACCGATGGTGCAGCATTCGCTCAACTGTATGCTGGAGTTTTATAAGCAAGGTCGAATTTCACTGGAAAAAATAGTGGAGAAAATGTGCCATAATCCTGCTATTCTCTACAGTATGGACAAAAGGGGATTTATCCGAGAAGGCTATTTTGCCGACTTGATCTTAGTGGACTTGAATAGCCCATGGACAGTGGCTAAAGATAATTTATTGTACAAGTGTGGTTGGTCACCGCTGGAAGGCACTACATTTCAAACTGATATCAAACAAACTTTTGTGAACGGAAATCTGGTGTATGACCATGGACATTTCAACGAAGAAATAAAAGGGATGGAATTAAAAGTAAAACCAGAACCAAATCAAGGAGGTTGAAACGGTATGTTCCAAGGCCGAAAATTAATCATCGCTACCAAACATCAAAAGGAAAAAGTGATTGCTCCGCTCTTGGACAGTGCTTTAGGTGTGGTTTGCTTTGTCAATGAAAGTTTTGACACGGATACATTAGGCACTTTTACAGGAGAGATTGAAAGGGAACTTGACCCTATAGCAACCGCCAGGAAAAAATGTCTTTTAGCCATGGAACTGAGCAACTGCGATTTGGGCGTTGCCAGTGAAGGCTCCTTCGGGCCTCATCCTTCCCTGTTTTTCGTAAATGCCGACGATGAGTTTTTGATTTTTATTGACAAGAAAAACAAGTTGGAGATCATCGTCAGGGAACTCAGCACGGAAACGAATTTCAATGGCCAAGAAATTGAAAGTGAAACTGATCTTTTGGAATTTGCCCAGTCCGTACAGTTCCCTTCTCATGGACTAATACTCCGCAAGTCAAAAACTGATAACAGCGATATCATCAAAGGCATTACAGACCTTGACCAATTGAAAGAATCCTTCAAAAGACTGCTTGAAAACTCTGATTCCGTCTACGCAGAAACAGATATGAGGGCAATGTACAATCCCGCTCGTATGCAGGTCATTGAAGCTGCAGCCCAAAAATTACTAGCCAAAATAAATGCTGTATGCCCCCAATGCAATGCACCGGGCTTTGGGATTACAGATGCTAAAAGAGGATTGGAATGCAGCTTATGCGGTTCAGCAACCAATTCAACATTGAGCTACCGCTACGTTTGCCAGCATTGTCAATACACGAAAGAAGACATGTATCCCCATGGCAAAACAAGCGAAGATCCCAGGTATTGCGACTATTGCAACCCCTAATTATCTGGAAAAAATTAAAACAAAGCAGGCAAGATGGTATAGAGTTAATTCAGCTAAATCTTGAAATTCAAGGTTTTAGTGTTGAACAAGTCAAGTACTAAACCGAAGATTAAGCAGCTTCAGAATCAACGTCTAGCCCTGGCCATACACCAATCTTTGGCAAACATTGGTATGGGAGATTGTGGTAAGACACTTTAATCTCCATTAGCCAGTATTTTATCCAAATTGTAGTTGCCTACTCTTGGTAATAAAATGGCTGCTAACAAATGATTTACCCATTCTTCACAAAAAAAGCCGGCTATTATACCGGCTCTTTCAATATCAATTTTCAGAATTCTTACTTCTTCTTCGCTTCCTTCATCGGGTTGCTTCCCGAAGCTGCACCACGTGCGCCACCTGATTGCTTATATAGTTCGAAGCGGCTAGGCTGGAATTCTCTCGGCCAGTAGTTGCTGCTCTCATCGATATCGGCTGTCTCACGATTTGGATCTAGCACCAGTTTTACTACTTCTTTTTTCTTCGCAAAGACTTTGCTGACTTCCGTTTCATTCTTTCTCCAAATCTCTACCGGAATTTTCTCTAACTCGGTAGTTCCGTCAGCGAATTGCCACTCCAATATAATCGGCATCACCAATCCACCTTCATTTCGGAATTTCACTTCATAGAAGTTCATATTGCTATTCAGCAATTCCTTCTCTTTTGGACTTAAGCTAGCCATAAACTTCTTGTAGGCATCCTCATCCGAAGGAGTCACTTGAAAAGGGTTGTAAGTTGCGTAGAAATCTTTGGTAGCAGGATCTGCTTCGACAAAGGTCTGTGGGACTTCCTTTATATTCTTAGATCTCGATACATAGGTCTCCCCTCGATCAGCTACCTTTTTCTTCTCCGCAGCTTTCTCAGTAGGAGTTCGGTTGTCCAGCTTATACCAGGCTACATGTTCGATAGAAATATCCACCGCTTCAGTTCCGTAGAACCAACCTCTCCAGAACCAATCCAAATCAACCGCCGAAGCATCTTCCATCGTACGGAAAAGGTCCTCCGGAGTCGGATGTTTAAACATCCATCTTCTCGCATATTCTTTGAACGCATAATCAAACAGCTCACGACCCATCACTGTCTCACGCAGAATATTAAGCGCAGTAGCTGGCTTCGCATAGGCATTTGGGCCAAATTGGATGATATTTTCTGAATTGGTCATAATCGGCTCCAGCATATTCTTTTCGCTTCTCATGTAAGGGACGATCTTATGCGCCGCACCTCTTCGAGAAGGATAGTTGCGATCCCACTCCTGCTCCGCCATAAATTGCATAAAGGTATTCAAGCCCTCGTCCATCCAAGTCCACTGACGCTCATCTGAGTTGACAATCATCGGGAAGAAGTTATGTCCCACTTCGTGGATAATCACGGAGATCATTCCGTTTTTGATCGCTTCGGAGTACGTACCATCCGAATCAGGACGACCGTAGTTAAAGCAAATCATCGGATATTCCATTCCGTTTGCAGCCTCCACAGAGATGGCTGTTGGATAGGGATAGTCAAAAGTATGTGCAGAATAGGACTTAATGGTGTGTGCCACTACTCGAGTAGAGTATTGTCCCCAAAGTGGATTAGCCTCTTTGGCATAGTAAGACATCGCCAGTACATCTTTCCCGCCTTGCTTGACGGCCATGGCATCCCAGATAAATTTACGGGAGGACGTCCAAGCAAAATCACGAACGTTCTCAGCCTTGAATTTCCAAGTCTTCTTGGCAGTAGCTTTGGATTTCTCCAATTTCTCAGCTTCAGATTGGGTACGGATGACTACAGGCTTATCAAAAGTTTTCTTTGCGGTATTCCAGCGATCAAATTCTGCAGCCGAAAGTACTTCCTCAGGGTTCTGAAGTTCGCCAGTCGCGCCGACCATGTGATCTGCGGGCACAGTGATGTGTACTTCGTAATTTCCAAAAGCCAAAGCAAACTCACCGGAACCAATGAATTGCTTGTTTTGCCAGCCTTCAAAATCGGAGTAAACTGCCATTCTTGGAAACCATTCTGCCATCGTATACAGGTAATTACCATCACCTTCGAAGTATTCATAGCCCGGACGACCACCGATAAAGCCCATTCTGTCATGAATATTGAACGACCAATCGATCGCAAATTCAAAGGATTCCCCAGAATTCAACGGAGCAGGAAGGTCCACTCGCATCATCGTTTGGTTGACCGCTACTTTCAGCGCTTTACCATCTTTACCTTTCACGTCCAATACTTGATACGCATAGTCTTCGGTATGCCAAAGAATTCCTTGAAGCTCCTTCAGGGTCATTCCTGGACTAATAGTCGACTCTGTTCCTTTTGGGGTTTCGGAATCTTTTCCACGCTGATTTTGCTCCAGCTGTACCCAGATATAGGTCAATTGATCCGGAGAATTATTTACGTAAGTAATTTTCTCGGAACCTTTGATGGATTGATTGTCGTCGTTGAGTTCGACTTCGATCACATAGTTAGCTTGCTGCTGCCAATATAAATGACCGGGAGCACCTGAGGCAGTTCTATAGACATTTGGGGTTCGAAGCATCGTTCCCAATTGCTCAAAACGCTCCCCATGATTTTGCAGGGATCGCTGCTGCGCAACTCCTGCAAAGTTGACCGAAAGTGCCAATGCGGCTAATATTCCTATTTTTTTCATATCAATTTATTCTATTTCAATCTCTTTTTTCCGCCTGAGGGCTATCTAACACTTTTTTCTCTAATCTCTTCTCTCCGGTCTCTAATCTCTCTTCTCCAATCTCTTGTCTCCAGTCTCTTCTCTCCGATCCCTAATCTACCGCGCATCCGACACCCGACACCTAACATTCTTCCTCACCAAAACTTCGTGTCCAGCATCAACATCATTGCAATTCCCAACACAAAGGCTGAAATGATCAGCGTCCATTCTCTCCGCTTCACTCCAGCCAAACCCACCAAGATGGAAGTAACTAAAATAAAGATTCCCACAATCACCAATTGCCCAACCTCTAAACCAATATTGAACGCCAACAGTGGCTGCCAAATTGCGGCTTCCTTGCCGAGTAAACTTCGCAAATAATTCGAAAATCCCAAGCCATGGATCAAGCCAAAGAAAAGTGCTAAGGCATAATTTATAGTCACCCCTTTACCAAAATCCGGCTTAGGACGAAGAATATTGATGAGTGCAGTAATCGCGATCGTAACTGGAATGAGAAACTCTATCCAATCCTTATTGACTTGGATGATCTTGAAGGTGGCCAGAGCCAAAGTGATGGAATGACCAATGGTGAAAGCGGTGATCAAGATCAGAATTTTCTTCCAATCTCTTGGAATGAAAACAGCACAAAGTGCCAAGACAAATAAGATATGATCAAAGCCTTTTAGGTCAAGAATATGTTGGATTCCTAAACGGAAATATAATTCAAACGAATTCATAGGGGTTATTAAACTTCCAAAGAAGTAAATTGCAACAATTATACAGGATAAATCCCAAAAAAAGACACCTTCTTACATCAAATGCATCATCTTTCCACTGTGCTCATTTACTTGGGATGGCTGGTTTCTTTCCATCCATTTTTCATCAGCTTGACCGAAATACGTCAAAATTCCAATTCGAAAAATCTGGAAGTCGCTCAAAAGATTTTTTGGGATGATCTGGAAGTATCACTTTCCGCTTATCACAACGAGTCTTTCGATATTTTGAATCCCAAGGATGAAAAAAACCTCAGTGAAAAGATAGGAACTTACCTGACCAGTCACTTCGAAATCTCGGTAGATGGGAGGAAAGTGAGGCTAAATTACCTTGGTTTTGAGGTAGAAGAAGATGCGATTTGGGCTTATTACGAGTCCAATCCTATTTCTATTTCTACTCAGATCGAAGTCCGAAATAGTATTTTACTTCAGGAAACTAATTCTCAACAAAACATAGTCCATATGTACTTCCCTGGAAATTCCATCCCTCGAAGTTTATTACTGGGAATTGGCGAAGAGAGTGGAATGTTGAAGATTAACAAGTGAGCTGACTATTTACCATTATTCTGAAGCCATTTTTAATGAATGAATTACTACCCACTTACCATCAATTCGTTTCAATAATTCCACCGAGCAAACATTCCACGACTGATCAATGTCAGATTTCTGAATTAGCGCTTTCGCTTGATCAAAACCCCGCTCCTTCACATCCTTAAAAGCGATGGTCATGTGTGGATGATAATTGCGATCGCTCAATTCATCCACTAGATTTAATTCTCTTTTACAGAAGATCTTCAAATCAGCCTGAAGTTCAGTGAGCTTGGAATCCGCCTGAATTTTCCAAAAAATAACTCGCTTTCCAAAGGTGTCAGTTCCACCAATTTTAATTTTTAAGGATTTCTTTGCGGACAAAAAATTTTCCAGCTTCTCTAAGAGTACCTTTTCTTTTGCCTCATTATAGCTAAACGGCATTTTAAGTGTGACATGAGCAGGAGATTTCAGGGCGTATTTGATATTAAACTGCGCTTTAAGTTCGTCCTTTAGCTCAGTTGCTGCCTGCTGAATTTCCCCAGTTGGAACAATCGCCAAAAAATACTTCTGAATTACTTTCATCGTGCATTATAACCTTAAATAGTATCTATGCGGTCAAAAGCAAAAAAAGTATTCGGATTATCCAATCAAAACCCTAAATTAAGGGCTATAAATCGCGTATTACTATGAAATACTTTTCTAAGGCCATGATCGGTCTAGACTTGACTGAAATGGATGACATCCTTATTGAGAAGACCATTGTCTTTTTAAAATTTTTGGGGATTGACAAATGTTATTTTATCCATGTGACAAAAGACCTCGCTATTCCGCAAGAAATTCTTGATCGACACCCAGAGCTTTTAGCGCCAAGCGATGAATCGATTGAGGAAATGATTGCTGATAAATTGAAGCATTTCGACTTCCCAGAAAATATAGAAATTGAAATATTTACCGAAGAAGGGGAGAATCAACAGGAAACCTTATTGAGATGGGCTCTTGTCAAAGATGTGGACTTAATGATCATGGGACGAAAGGAAACCCTGCAAGGAAGTGGATCTTTGGCTAAGGGGATTGCGAAGAAGGCACCGTGTTCTATATTAATGCTCCAGGAAAAAAGGCCTCCAGGACTTCCTAAGAAAATAATGGTTCCGACAGACTTCTCTGATCATACTGAGATGATCTACGAGTTCAGTGAGCGAATCTGCGAAGATTTACATGCAGAGCTTATACCAGTCCATATTTACCAAGTCCCACATGGCTATTCGAAAACAGGAAAAAGTTTTGAGGAGTTCTCCGAAATAATGAAAGAAAATGCCAGTAATGATTTCAAAAAATTCCTTCAGAAAAACAACCACAAGAACTTGGAGTGCGCTTTTGTCCTGCATGAAGGTGGAGATGAAGGTGAGATCATTTTGAAAGAGGCACATAAAAACAATGCTGATATGATTCTTTTAGGTTCTAGAGGTAGAACCAAATCTGCCGCAATCCTGCTCGGTTCAGTTGCCGAAAAACTAGTCATGGTAAACAATGTATTACCAATGTTGATTTTCAAGAAAAAGGGAGAGACAGTCGGGTTCTTTGAGGCACTCTTCAGGATTTAATTGGTTTTACTAAGTAAAAGGACGCTTGGTCACCCTTGGATTGTTGATTCAATCTTAGGGTTCTTTTTTTATTTCATTGAGCTCTTCTAAGGTAAAATCATTTTATCCATAGCTGGATCTAGCCAATGGCCTTCCTCATAGCGGGTCTCCACCAAAACTGAACAACAGAAGAATTAAGTTATATTTGGTTTAGTTGAAAGCCTATAGCTTTTGCTAGTTTGGAAAGGCCCTAAACAGACGGGATAACCAAGTGACTCGGTGCAGCTAACTGAACTCACGATTCTCTTTTTTATTTCCAAACTTCTGAATGAGTTACCGGAGTTCATATCAAAAGTCTTCCTCTGGGATTCAGCTTCTCAAAGCACAACTTCAGTACAGATTGGGGAGAGCTTGTACTCAACGGCATGATGCATCATAATTAGGTCAAATAGGCCTTCTGCAGCGTCAAATGATTTTTTACAGATCGGTAGATTAGTGTTAAGTACCTTATTAGCACGAATAAACGGATTGAACCCTCCAAGTCTGTGATAGCCTGATGCACATAATTCATAAAGTCATTACTTATTTCCACAGACTATATCAGCAATTCTACCGGTTGGTTTCGGCTTGATTTTTTTGAGCTATTAACCATAGCTAGCTCCCAAAATATTACATAAATTATTGAAGAATATTTAAATATAGGAACTTTAGGTATTAGTATGCTATCAAGAGTAACTGAGAATAATAACTAGCACTTGGATAATACAATTATAGCTCCTCAGATATGTCATCTAAATGGGGAGGAAAAGCACGACTGACATTCGCTATAGCTAGACTTGGGGGGCTGAAACATTCATTCTTTTGCTATAAAAACCAAGACATGCTCTTTCCCACAAAAATTACAGGAGAAACTTTGATCAATAAGCACTCTCCCGGTTAAAGAGCAACTCGTGAACAGTTTTGACCATGATACCAAGGTCAAGCAAAAAAGTCCAATTATTAATATAAAATGAATCAAGTTTCACCCTAGAACGTATTTGATGCGAGTTTTCGATTTCCCCTCTATAGCCCCGTATTTGAGCTAATCCAGTTATTCCTGGTCTAATTTTATGACGCGAATTGTAGCGATGAATCTGAGTCTTAAAAGTCTGATTCATTGGAATTGTATGCGGCCTTGGACCAACAATAGACATACTGCCTAGTAATACATTTAAAAATTGAGGCATTTCATCTAAAGAAGAATTACGTAAGAATGATCCAATTTTGGTTATTCGCGGATCATTTTTGACAGCCTGCTTCGTATCACCATAATCATTTGGCGTCATAGATCTGAACTTCAAGCAGTTAAATACATTGTTATTTATCCCGTTTCGTTTTTGGATAAAAAATACCGGCCCTTTGGATTCCATTTTAATTAATAAACCTATCAAAGGAATAAGCCAAGAAAGAATAAAAACAATTACCAAAGTTGAAAAAAGAATGTCAAAAGCCCGTTTTGACAATCTGCTAAGGGCATTATCTAAAGGAATGTCATTTACATTGATCACAAAAAAGTCTCCATATTTGGAGAAAGAAAGACTCTTCTCTAATTGTAAGCTTTCACTTGGGATCATTTTTACTTTGATGTAATTTTCATCAGCAAAATCAATTACTTGTTTTACCAAATTGGCTTCTAATTTCTCATGAATATAAATTAAGTCTAAATCCAAGTCCTCAGCTTGATCAAAGAAATCTATTATTCCACCTCGAGTCAAGTTACAGTCCGCATGATCATCAAAATAACCTAGAAAATTGATTCCAAAATCTTTTCGAATACGGAATACATCTGCAAGTTTTGGACTTGTAACTCCTTTACCGATGATGATGGCATTTTGGTAATTATTTCCCTTTACCCGATATTGACGTAGCATTATATGTACACCTACACGGAAAGAACTCATCAAGATCAGCATACCAATGCCTAAGCAAATGATTGGAATAACTTGAAGACTTGGGGCACGGAGCGGTAGCCATAGTATTGCCGTAGCACCCAAAAACCAAGCTAACGTTCCCAGAAGACTTTTAATGGTATGCTCAAATTCGTCAGAACGCCCAATTTTATGGTCTTTTCTAAGCCCTGATATAAGAACCCAAAGAAAAAAGAGCGGCAAAATAGAAATAGAAGTTATTTTGGGAAATAAATTGAAGAAATTGAACAGCGATACACTGACTAACAATGCAACAAGCGAAGCTAAAGAGTCGCTTACGGTAAAGAGCCAAGGAAAATACTTATCAAATCTTCTCTTCATAAAAATGTTACCCTGACAAAATATCTTAGCCTTCAAAGACCAAGTTAGATCGGTTAGATATGCAATGAGATTCATTTATCGCTCGAAATTAAGAAAAGAATCCTCAAGCCTGATTACTTTTGGGATTATTTATTCCCTGAACTGCCCAAATGGCTACCCATGAGTTTTATTTCTGATTTATTTGCTTCGTCCGATCACCCTAATTCAATAGGCGCCAAATTTCGATCCAAAAGACAAGTAGTTTTTGAGGCCTTCTTCTTTGACATTTTTTCTAAAAACGAGCCAGTACGTATTCTTGATCTTGGTGGTACTGCCTATTTTTGGGAAAATAGTACTATTCCAAATCTTCCTAATGTATCAATAACCCTATTAAATCTTCATCTTGAATCAACTGAACATCCGAACATAACTGCTATGACAGGTAATGCCACAGAACTCACTGATTTTAAATTAAATGATTTTGATTTGGTGTTTTCGAATTCTGTTATTGAACATCTTTATACTCATGAGAATCAGCAAAAAATGGCAAGAGAAATCATGAGAGTTGGTAAATATTTTTTTGTACAAACACCAAATAAATACTTTCCTATTGAAGCACACTATGCACTTCCATTTGCGCAATTTTATCCAAAAAATATAACTTACTTCCTTTTGACCAAAACCAAACTCAGCAGGCTTAAAAATTGGAAATCTGCTGATGCAAGACAGTATCTGGAAGAGATAAGACTTCTCGATGAAAAGGGGATGCTAGAGTTATTTCCTAGAGCTTCTATTTATCAAGAAAAATTTATGGGCCTAGTCAAATCGATTTCGGCCCATAATTTGAAACTTTAAGCAATCTCTAATTCCTTGCTCTTTAATAGTTCTGAATAAATTCCATCCCAAAGAATTCTTCTGGCTTGAAGCGCTTCATTGGCTGCATTTTCAGCCTCCTTCATTTTGATGGGATCATTATCGGTGAGCAAATCTACCATTTTTAAGGCTAAAGGCCCGTGCTCATCTGTGTCCAGCTGTATATGTCTGTCAAAATAGTACGAAAGTATAGCCAATTTTTCAGATTGGTTTGAGATTAATTCATTGACAAGCTTTTGAAACAGATCTGGAATGAGTTCTTCTCGACCCAGTGTAAATGAGGCAGCTATCTCATGCGGTTTACCATACATTGCCATTCTGTAGTTGCAATTCAAAAACTGCCTAACAAAATCGGGTACATTTATAACTTCCAGAGCTTCCGAGAAACTGTGCCCTGATTTTAATGCTCCAATTAGCAGATCGATTTTTTCAGTGGATGCACCAGCTTCTTTCATTGCCATTAGGTATAACTCGAAGTGGCTGCAATATCCTCCGTTTGGATGTTCGTCAGTCTCTTCTGCCAGAACGATATCATTGATCAACCGAGCCGCAGTTGGATTGGCCGACGGAATCCAAGGTAAGGTTGTCCCAGTAAGGTTGATTTGAAGTGCTTTCAGTAAACTCATAAAGTCCCATACTGCATACACATGATATTCCATGAAAAGAGTAAAGTCTTTAAGGTTTCTCAACTCTTTGTAAAGCGGATGCTTCAATAATAACTCCCGCTCAGGAGTAACTGCGGAGACTAATTGATTAATTGAGTTCATTTTACTTAGAATAAGGGTGATACAAGACCATAACTAGGAAAAGCCGATTTTGTGTTTAAAAAATCTAATATGATTATCCGCAATTGTGCCACTAACCTAATTTTCTTTGCTCAACTGGCAGGAAGACCGATGACCGAAGTACCAGTAATGTTAGTGTTCACCATATATTAAGTTTCTTTTTGATTTTTACTGATGCAATTGCGGATATACATAAAATCTAATTTTCTGCAAACTGAAGTCGCACTAGATTTGAATAAAACCCATCTTCTTTCTGGACAAGTTCAGCATGACTTCCCTCTTCTATTATTCTACCTTCGCTAAGTGCATAGATTCTGTCTACGTTGCGAATAGTAGCCAATCGATGAGCAATGATGATAGTTGTACGTCCTTTCATCAGCTCGTCCAATGCTTCTTGAACCAAGGCTTCCGATTCGGCATCCAATGAAGAAGTTGCTTCATCCAATATCAAAATTGAAGGATCTTTCAAAATTGCACGCGCAATTGCTATTCGTTGACGTTGTCCTCCTGAAAGTTTTACTCCACGTTCTCCAACCAACGTTTGCATACCCTCGGGAAACTGGGAGATAAACTGCCAAGCATTAGCTTTTTTGGCAGCTGCTATTAGTTCATCCTCGCTTGCCTCTGGTTTAGCATAGCTAATATTTTCCCGGATCGATCCTCCAAACAGTAAAACCTCTTGAGGTACGATACCGATGTGTGCGCGCAAACTTGCCAATTCCCAATCGGTAACCAAGCGATCATCCACCCTTATTTCTCCACGTTGAGTCTCATAAAATCGAAGCAACAATTGAATAATCGTAGATTTACCAGCACCGGAGTGCCCGGCTAAAGCGACTTTTTCCCCTGGGTTGACATGAAAACTCAATGCTTTCAGTACTTCTACTTCTGGCCGGGTCGGATACTCAAAACTGACTTGATTGAATTCAATCTTTCCTAAAAATTTGGATTTTTTTGTTCCTTCAGAAGATTCTTCCTCTTCTTGAAGTATCTCTAATACGCGTTCGGAAGATCCGATTGCTTTTTGAACTTGTCCATAAATATCTCCCAGACCAGCAATAGAGCCCCCAATGAATGTAGTGTAAAGAACAAAAGATACAAGGTCCCCGACACTCATCTCACCTGAACCCACTAAACTTGCACCGTACCACATAACCCCCACTATCCCTCCAAAAAGCGCAAAAATTATGAAGGAAATAAAAGCTCCACGGAATTTAGCAGCCTTCAATGCTACAATCACTACACGACTCAATCCACTGCCATACCTTGCAGACTCATAAGCTTCACCCACGAACGATTTCACAGTACTGATTGACTGCAGTGTTTCTTCTACTATCACATTGGCCGCAGCGAGTTCGTCTTGAGTAGATTTAGACAGCTTGCGAATGAATCGTCCAAAAACCATCGCAATGATTACCAATACCGGAAAAGTCGCAAGCATGAATAGTGTCAATTTTGGCGTGGTCACCATCAGAAAAATTACCCCTGCAATCAAAGTGACTAATTGTCGAAACAGCTCCGCCAATGTTACCGAAAAAGTATCCTGAAGCATGCTGACATCAGCAGTTATTCTACTGATCAGTTCTCCGGTTCTTCGTTGATCAAAAAAAGTCATCGGGAGACGGATTAAACGATCATACAATGCCACTCGTATATCGCGCATGGATTTCTCAGAAACTAATGAAAAAAGCCAAACTCGAAAAAAAGAAAACACACTCTGAACTGCAAGAATTCCCAAAAGTAATAAGGCAATTGAATTGATATCTGTTACAATCCAGTCTTTTCCTTGTGCCGTATCAATCAATTTGCCTGCTACAAAAGGAAATGTCAATAACGCTAATGATGAAAAAAGCAAAAAAACCAAACCTAAGGAAAATGACCCTCTGTAGGGTAAAAGAAACCTAAAAATTCCTCCTAGCTTACTCAAATTCTGCTTAGTCAACTTTCGCTTATCCTGCATTTCTAAAGCAGTCCCTCGTTCTTTTGCCATATATATTTTCTAAACTCTCTGGACAAAAGTAAGTTTTTTAATTGATGAAGAGTTGACCATTTGAAATCGCCGATCATTCTGGACCAAATTGAATACTGACTTCTTCTCCACAAACTTGTTGGGCAAGATTTTCGCCTAAAGCTGGGGAATGCTTAAATCCATGTCCTGAACATGCAGAGACAACCAATACTGAAGAAAATCCTTCCAAGGGCCGAACCACAAACCTTCCGTCCGTGGTAACTGTATAGAAGCAAACTGTAGACTTTAAGAATTTGCCGGAAAGGCCCATGAATCTTCCAGCTATTTTAGCATCCCAAAATTTCTGTTGCTCATCTGCTGTTACTTCTCGATTCAAATAATCCGGATGACTAGTTTCTACAAAAGACTCGCTTGCCATTTTTACACTTTTCCCATCAAGTGAAGGAAACCCATAAATGAAATCTTCTGGATTGGCACCTATTCCCCACATGTAAACCGGTGATTTTTTCCAGAGATCCTGAAAAGAATCAATCGCTAACCAGTGTAGAACTTGTCTACAAACTTTAAATTTTCTTGCTTCATTATCCGGTAGAAAATCCTTGATCCAACCTCCGGCAGCAAGCACGATTTTTTTGGCAAAAATCTTTCCCTCATTTAGTTGAATTGCAGTCTTATTTCCCAGAGGAGATAAGTTGATTACTTTTATGTTTTTCAATAAATCAGCCCCCATTTTGGTGGCAAGATCCAGTTGATCAGCAATACATTGCTCAGGAAGCAAATAACCAGTAGCTGACTCTTGATAGCTTTTTCCAGTCGATTCCAGCAGGATGTGAGGAAAGCGAGCAACAGTTTGTCTAGCATCTTCGACCCGATGACTAATATTAAATTTTTTAGCTAAAGAAATCGTCTGATCTAAAAAACTTTTTGTACCGTGTTTATCCCAAGGCAAAACTCCCGAATCCATTAACACTCCGCCTGTTTGATGATACAATTGATTCCCGGATTTTGACTCAATTTCTTTCCAGATTTGGAGTGAACGAACAGCCAGTGCTACATAATCCTCGCCTTCGCCAACCGCTAGACGGGTTATTCTAGTTTCCCCATGCGAAGATCCCAAATTATGAGGAGGATCAAGTTGATCAATACCCAACACAGAAACACCTCTTTTAGAAAGCTGGTATAATGTAGCAGATCCAACTGCACCCAATCCTATTACAACCACATCATAGTTTTTATTCAAAAGTTGCATGGAATCGACTAGAGGCATATTTTAAAATTTCACATACACAAACTGTCAAAAAAGTTAGGAATTTTTACCCATTTGGGCATCAATAAGTGCTCGTTTAAGTTTTCGCTCTCTGTCTAACGTGTTCTTTCGCAGGTTTTCAAATTCCCCTTGTACATCCACTAAATCCTTTTGCACTTTTCTGATTTTAATGAAACTTCTAGAATATTGGAAAGAAAAGAAGCCAAGTGCAGCGGCCAGTCCACTTATGATTACCCACATCATTGTGGAATAGACACTTTTCTGTATGCCCATCCCCAAGAAGTTGAAGTTGTCTTTTGCATCAACAGCCTTCTGTTTATCACCTTCTGTAATTTCAAGAAAAGAATTTAGGTTAGATATCGAATCATTTTTACCAGCTAGAATACTCGTGATATTTGACACCTCACGACGCATAGTAGTTATAGAGTCTAACATATTGGACTTTAATTGATCCAAACTTGACTTCTTTACAACTTTATACTCTTGAAAATCATTTGAATTCTGATAGATGTATTCAAATTGATTGGCTATCGATCCTGATTTAAGCGAAGGAGTAGTATCAGAACTTTGACTAAACGCTGCGTAGTAAAAAATAAAAAGGAGCGGGGTAATGAGAAGTTTTTTTCTAGGCATCAGATCGATTTTTGGCAAATAATTTTAGTTATTATGTTCAAGAAACATGCCTTTGATTAAAAATTAGTGTCATCCGAGTAAATTTTTGATTGATCAAATCAGTGTGTTTTCAGGCTAATTAGGGCGATTTTTCCATTTTTTGTAAAACACCCCCCTGCTCAATTTTGAAAATATCCAATTGTATTATTTCTAGATTTCTTTCTTCCGAGTTGAGATGGTTCATTTTTAGGATCGTCTCAAAACAGATGTAAGAAATTAAATTGGCTTTGGCCATTGAAACCAAGGTGGTAAACTGTTCTGCCTCTTTGATTCTTTTATGGATGACGCTGAAGATCAAATTGGCGATCAGCACTATCCAAACCTGCGTTTTGATGCCCTCTGGGCTGTCCGAGAAAAAGTAGCCCAGCTCAAAGTTCTGTTTGATTTTCTTGAAAAAGGGCTCAATTTCCCAGCGGTTCTTGTAGAGCAGTACGATAGTTTGGGATTGAAACTCAAACAGATTGCTCACAAAGCGGAATAGCTTACCTGTCAAGGGATCTTTGTAAGTGACTAAACGAGCTTTTAGTGGCTTTCCGTCAGCCTTTAGGGTAACGAGCTGGTCTAAAATTGTGCCTGCATAGAGGAAACTATGGGCATCTTGGCGGAGCTCGCTGATTACCTCATACTTTGCGTTTTCGTTGAGTCGGGTAACATAGAATGAGCCTTGGTCTGTCCATTTTTTATAAATCGCATAGTTAACATAGCCTTTGTCAAAGACATAAATGCTGCCTTTCTCAGGGTTGAGCTGTCCGAGGAAATCTTTGTCATTGGTACTCGCGGCGGTTAGCCAGACTAGTTCGGGGACCATATTATCAAGCGGAAGGACTGCATGTGCCTTTAATCCGCCTTTCTTCTTGCCAGAGATTGGGTTACGCCCTGCCCCTTTGAATACATCTGTGAATAGACTTAAGGTGGTAGAGTCCACCAGCTTTATCTGATCAACATTGGCCTCTTTATTAATAGGTAAACTCAGATACCCTCCTGAAATCTCCTTTTGGTAATGTGCTAAGAGCAAGTAATATATATAGCCAAACACTTCGTTGGGACGCTTGCAGTTGGCATCGGACAGCGTGCTGCTTGCGGGGAGTTTATAGATACCCAAGTAGGTAAGCTTCCGTTCCAGAAATAGTAAACACTTGCAGAGACTATTGAGTGAATTAGTTTTGGAAATCACCCCGTAAAGCATGAAGACAAGCTGTTTCCATGTAGTCATGGTCTTATAATAGTGATCTGATTTAAAAGTTTCAGTTGCTTGATTCACCAACTCGCGAGGAATAAAAGAAAGCAATTGGCAGATAATCGGCTGTCCAGATAATTTTGTAAGTTGCATCGGGCTTTTTGTTGTGTGGTAACTACAAATTGCACCAAAAGGCGGAAACTACCAAATAGGTGTTCCGCCTTTATCATTTTGTACTATTCTAAGAATCCTGAATTTAGCAGATGGGATTTTACTCGGATGCCACTAATTAAAAATTACCTATTTTTTTTTGCGGGCTATTTCTTTCAAAGAAAAATTAGACTTTTTACGCATTGATTATTAATAGATTATGAAGTGTAATAAAATTTAATCTAGTTTTAATGAAACTTAGGAAATTCTAAATATGATTTGATTTGATGGACATATCCGCAATTGTACCAGAAAAAATAAAAGGCAAATAATATATGGTAAACACTAGCATTGCCAGTACCGCGGTCAACTGCGATCAGCCTGCATCGCCTTATGGTCATCCCTACAGTCAAGTAAGGAAAATTAGGTTATTGGCATAATTATAAATAACTATTTGCGCTACTATTATGTATCAGTTTTCTAGACATTATCTCATTTGTGCCACAGATATCAGCTTTACAAGGATTCATTTTGACTTAATCGTTCTATCTGACGAGAATTATTAAATGATTCTTATACATGAATCAAAGTAAGCCTATATATTACTGGAAAATTAACAGGATTTTGAATGATGGAATTGCTAGCTTTTAATTTAAACAAATTCACTCTTAATTTATGCCGAAGTGTTCACTTCTAATTATTCTGCTGCTTAGACTATTGCCCAGCTTTGCTCAAGAGAATACTAACCCACCAAAAGACTCCCTTTTCCAGTCTGCGATTTTTGCCTTTGATTCTCAAGATTGGGAAAGTGCAGAGCGCTTACTCAGTAGCTGGATTACCTCAAACCCAATAGATACAGAAGCTTATTGGCTTCGAGGACAAGTCTTTGAGCACTTAAGTAATCTTGATCGAGGATTAGCCGATTTTTCAATACTGCTTTCCCTGAATTCGGAATACGCAGAAGCCTATTTTGCCAGAGGCAGAATTCGATATCAACTTAAGCAGTATGAGTCGGCAATGGAAGATTTCCAAGATTTCTTGGTTACTCCTCCCGGTCAGACCACTCGGATCATTTACCGACGAGGTGCCGGAGATCAAGGAGTCTCTCAGGTGATGACTGATCAGTCTGGCAATCCTGCCCAAGCATATTACCATCTGGGACTTTGCAGTTTTGAGCTGGGAGAATATGATTTAGCTTTGAATTACCTTGATTTAGCTTTGGAAGCTGAACCAGAAAATCCAGATTATTATGCTGAAAAAGGCCGTTCATTTTTAAGAGTTGGTGAGAATATGTCAGCAATTGAATCCTTTGAGCAAGCGCTAATCATCAATCCCGAACATCTTCCTGCCAAGCAGGGTTTGGCAGAGGTAAAAGAAGGTGGAGACCTTATGCTCTTAGCACAGCTCAATCAGATCATCGCAGATTCCATTGCCAACAGCCAAACGTATAAGCAGCGAGGCTTCTATCGGATGAATCATGGAGACAGTTTAGGTGCAATTGCCGATTTTAATGCGGCGATTGATTTGGATGAATTTGATACGGAATCATTTTATTACCGTGGAAAAATATATTTCGCAAAAAAAAACTGGAAAATGGCTGAGCGGGATTTCTCCGCAGCTTTGGAATTAGAAGAACAAAATGAAGGCTACCTCCTTGCGCGAGGACAATCTCGCTATTTGGCTGGAAATTTAGATGGCGCCTTAGCGGACTTCACCCAATTAATCGGAATTGAACCGAGCAATCCTTCTGGGTTTTACCATCGTGGAATTACACTACAGCGAATGAACAGATTATTTCAAGCTTGTCCTGATTTACTCAAAGCTAGTGAGCTAGGTATGAAACAGGCAAAAGCTATTTGGGAAAAAATCTGTAACCCTAAAGTTCAGCGGTAGTATCCACTTGAGCAGCTATGGTAGCAGGACGCCAAGAAGCTGCAAAAGTAATTGCGATTATGGATATGCTGATCCAAAAAAAATCAGTCCATACCACTTTGATGGGATAGGCATCCACCACCGCAGAAGAAATTCCCAAGGAAACTAAACCGAAGGTTTGCTGCAAAAGACAAACACCGTAACCTAAAATCAAGCCGATCAGCGCTCCACTAAAGGCGATCATCATTCCTTGTTTTAAGAAAATACGCTTAATCAACTGTTCGCTAGCTCCCATCGCTTTGAGCACTGCCATGTCCTTCTTCTTCTCAATTGCCAGCATACTCAGCGAAAAGAAGATATTGAATGAGGCGATTGCTAGGATAAATATCAAGGTAAGGAAGACAAATAATTTTTCGAGCTTGACGGTCCGAAACAGAGCCGAATGCTGCTCATCGGTATTTTTTATACTAAATTTTGAGCCTAAATGGGCTTTCAATCGTTCCTGAACAGCTTCAATTGAATATCCTTCCGCAACTTTCACCTCCAAAGAGGTTCTTTTGTCTCCATAGTTTAGAAGATTGCGAACAAAAACCAAAGGTGCAATCACGTATTGATCGTCAAACTGCCGCTCAATACTAAAGTATGCCATGGGCTCCAATGAGGCCATGGCATAGAGCTGATTAGGATCTAAGGTCGCCGCACTGCGTGGCGCTTTAGGATAGAAAACTTTAAGGGGAACATTGATATCACCCAGATTGACAGATAGAAAAAATCCCACCCCTCTACCCAATATCGCTGCAGGCCTAAGTTCAGTTCCTAAGGTGGTATCCCCCCAGAAATAGCCCTTTGAAAATCTGTCTTGATCTAGGAAATTATCCGAGACCCCTTTGATTCTCCCGATCATCTGGTTGCCATTGTAATCGAGCAAGGCATTATCCTCAATTACTTCAGTCAGTATTTCGACTCCTTCAATGTTTTCGATTTCTGAAAGCCATTCATGAGTGGTCTTAAAACTTTTCCCGAGTGTAGCCTCGATTTTTATTTCTGCATCGAAACTGGCAAAAATCCCTCGAATTAAGTCCTCCAAGCCGTTAAAAACAGACATCACAATCACAAGTGACATCGTACCAACAGTCACCCCAATAATGGAAATGATCGAAAGTATCGTGATGAAATTCCGCTTCTTTTTGCTTCGGAAATATCGGGATGCTATGAAAGAGCTAAGATTCACGACTTGAAAGGTTAGTCCTCTTCCTCCTCTTCCGGTGGTGCCGGTGGAATTTGTAGATCAGAAAGGACTTTATCCATATGTTGTGCATAAGACGCAGAGTCATCTGGGAAAAATGCAATTTCAGGAATGATCCGAACAGATTTCCCGATTCGCTTAGCCAAGGTATGGCGAATTTCTTTTTTATGCTCAATGATCAACTCATAAGTTGCCTTAGGGTTAGCCAGTAGAAAGCTTAGGTAGACTTTAGCGAAACCCAGGTCCGGACTTACCATCACATGTGTGATTGTAACCATTGCTTTACCTATCAAGTGTTTAGCTTCCTTTTGAAAAATATCTCCAAGCTCCTTCTGAAGCAATTTTGCGTGTTTTTGTTGTCTTTTACTTTCCATTTCAAGTATTTATGGTACAAATTTAGCGAAATAGTTGGGCATGGGTTAATTTCGGGTAAACCAAGCATACACTTTCACAAATTCAAATTGTTAAACTTCTTCAGAGTCAACGATCCTTTTAGACTTATAGGTATAGGAATTTACCTCCTGTTACTGACCTTAGTCTATCTTCTGTTCAATCCATTTCCTATTACCTCGGCTCAGTTGACATGGCTGATTTTGGGTGAGCGAGTGGGCGATGGCTATCTACTATATAAGGATATTATTGATGATACGGGCCCATTGGCAGCAGGTTTTTTTATGCTGATGGATTTGATTTTTGGAAGGAGTCTACTCGCCTACGAATTGACCGGTAGAATTTTGATTGTTTTCCAGATTCTTTATTGGAACTCTATTCTGATCAAGTTTCGCTCGTTTGATGAAAATACGTATTTGCCTGCCATTATCATGGCAGCACTATTTCATTTTTCATTTGATATGCTCAGTCTAAGTCCAGCTTTGTTGGCAAGTTGCTTTTTGATTTTGGCTTTAGGCCAACTGTTTTCTCAAACAGTATTACAAAAGGAAGGCTCCGAATCAACGCTTTTAATTGGTGTGTATGCCGGAATAGCTACAGGATTTCAGCCAAATTATTTATTGTTTCTTCCTTACCTCATCCTCACTGGTATTACGATTAGCGGATTTTCATTTCGTCAATTGATGCTCTCATTGATTGGCTATTTTCTTCCACTTATGCTGATCGGAGTCTTTTATTTCTGGACAGAAGGACTTGTCGAGGCTATTGAAATCTGGCCATTATCCTTCTTGTCCGAAAAATATTATCACCAATCTAGGCTAGATTGGTTGATGCTGGGAGCCTTTCCTATTGTTCTCGCTGCGATAGGATACTTTGTTTCAACTATCATGAAAGCCTCCACGATCAATCAGCAAAAGCAGCGTCAGTTGGTAATCTTATGGTTAATCTTTGCTGCCTTCGAATTTCTTATTATCAAGCGTCAAGGAGCCTTTCAACTGGTGATTTTCATCCCAGTATTGACTTATCTGATTAGTCTTTTTTACATTTATTTCAGATCTGGAATAATTGCCAATGGTACCTTTTTGCTTTTGATTTTAGCTTTTCCTGCATTCACTTGGTGGTTTTGGCATCAAGAAATAACAGGCGATTACTTTGTCAGGAAGTCCAGCAATCAACCCGAAAAGAGCCTGATGGTATTGGGGAATGACCTTTCTCATTTTCAAAATTCTAATTTGGGTGGACCCTTTCTGAATTATAATCTAAGCCGAGTATATCTGGAGCAAGAACGTGGATTACCTGAGCAGGCTAGGATTTATCAAATGCTTCAAGTTCAAAAAAGTGAAGTAGTACTGGACCCAAATGGGGAGTTTAAGCGTTTGCTAGAGCAGTTCCCTCCACTCCAAGACGATTATAAATCTACAAAACCTGGAGTCTTTAAACTGAAGAATTAGACTGATCTTATTTATAAATTTCATGGTAATTATTGGTCATCAAGAATGTATGCAATACTTTATTTAGTGATTTGAAAGGTCACCGAGTTAGCATATTGTTTTCCTTACCTTATCATAGTTCTCCCATGACTAAAAAAAAGATCAATTCTCCATCAAAAACCATTGGTTAAGCAATCAATTCAGGTCCTTTTCTGTTTTAGCAAATGGAGTCATTCTAGCTAAAGAAGTAGAGTTAATAAAACTAGAAACTATTCATTCCATAAATCAAATTCCCAGAGCGGCTATTGAATTGGCAGATCCTGATTTCCAGTGGTGTGATTCCTTGGATTTTTTACCAGGAGTGGAGCTAAAAATCAATGTAAGCTACGGGGTAGTAGAAAAGGAAATAAAATCAAGCTATCTGATGAAAATCAAATTCAAGTCGAAGATTACCCAATGAATAAAATAATCTTAAATCAAGATGGAGTTACCATAGAAAGCATTAAAAAAATACATCTTAAAACCGATGGAGCATTAGATCCAATCGGTATAAATATCAAAGCAGCGGGTAGCGCAAGTCTTGAGCTAAAAGGCATTGCAGGAGTCTAACTAAAAGCTCGACTGTGCTTACAGCAATTAAAAGTGCAATCTTTTAAATCGATTAATTATGCTTCCCGCGGCACGCATATCAGGCAAAACTTGTCAAGATGAAGTTACAATTGAACTAGCTAGTCCTACAGTCTTAACTGACACCATGGCTACAGCAACTGATGGAGATCTTCACTGAAACTAAAAATCAGTCAATTCAGCTAAAAAAAACACTTTTAACTTCAAGAGCAATTCGATATTGTATACTTGAAAATCAATAGTTGGGATAGGTGTTTTAGTGAGTTTCGGAGCAGCAATTACGCTCGAAAAGATAACTGTTTTAGTGTGATAAATAGTCTAAAAAAAGCCCGATGCATTTAAAATTCATCAGGCTCTTGAGTGTTTGTTTCAGCTACAAGCGATCTTACTGACACGGCCCTGATGTCTTCCGCCTTCAAAATCGGTAGCAAGAAAAGTCTCCGCAAGCTTTTCTGCCAGTTCATAAGAAATAAATCTAGCAGGAAGAGCCAATACGTTTGCATTGTTATGCTGTCTTGCCAAAGCTGCCAGTTCCTCATTCCAGCAAAGCGCTGCTCTGATTCCCTGATGCTTATTGGCTGTGATGGCCACACCATTTCCACTGCCACAGATTACAATTCCCAATTCATATTCTCCCGATTCGATCGCCAAACTCAAAGGATGTACATAATCCGGGTAATCTACAGAGGCATCCGAGGAAGGCCCGAAATCTTTGACCGCATATCCAAGCGAATTAAGCTTTTCAATCAGTTTAGCTTTATATTCAAATCCTGCGTGATCACCTCCAAAAGCTATTTTTTTTGACATGATTTATTTTTCCAATTGATTAAAGTGCATCTTCAATATCATCCTGAGCAGCTTTCAATGCTCTTTTTTTCTCCAAGCGTTTCGCAATCTGAATTCCAGCCTCATAGAGCACTAGAATCGGCATCGCAATTAATATCTGGCTAATCACATCGGGAGGAGTAATAATCGCTGCCAAAATCAGAATCACTACAATCGAATGTCTACGATAAGATTTCAGCATCTTCGAAGTGACTAATCCTGACATAGCCAAGAAATAAACCACAACCGGCAACTGAAACATAATTGCAGAAGCCAAGACCAGCATCGTCAGCGTACTCACGTAGGATGAGATATCAAATTCATTCAGAATACTCGGATCCAATTGATAATTGGATAAGAAATTAATCGAAAGCGGGGATAGGATAAAGTATCCGAAAGCAGCTCCCAAAAAGAATAGCATACTTACAAAAAATACGGCTCCTCTTGCTGCATTTTTCTCTTGATCATAAAGTCCCGGACTGATGAATCTCCAAACTTCCCAAAAAACATAGGGAAATGAAGCAATAAAACCAACCACCAAACTTGATGTCACGTGCATGGAAAACTGCCCCGTCATCTGTCTACTCTGAATGGTAAATGGTAGCTCATCGATACAAAGCGCAGGAATTCCAAAGTAATCACTGACAGTACAGAGCCAACGATAAGTAACAAAATCCACTTTTGACGGACCCAAAATTACTATCCCGAACACAAAGCTCTTTGCTATAAAAGCCATGACTGTGAAAATAAGGATTGCTGATACGGAACGAAACAAATGCCAGCGTAAAGCTTCCAAATGATCCAAAAAGGACATTCCTCCTTCTTCTTCCTCTTCTTGATATTGGTCTAAAGGCACAGGTGTGTCAGCTACTTAATAAAGTGGAAATTGAATCATCCATGAGTTGACCTCGCTTTTGATTTTTGCTAATTCGGCTTCATTGTTATGATTCACCAATGCTCGATCGATGAGACCAACAATTTTTTTCATATCATCTTCTTTCAGTCCTCGGGTGGTTACCGCCGGAGTACCTATTCGCATACCGGAAGTCACAAAAGGAGATTTGGTATCAAATGGAACCATATTTTTATTGATGGTAATATCTACTTTTCCGAGAGATTCCTCTGCTAGCTTTCCAGTAAGTTCTTTGTTTCTAAGATCAATTAGCATACAATGATTATCAGTACCCCCAGAGATTAGTTTGTATCCTAGACTTACGAACTCGTCGGCCATTACGGATGCATTCAATTTTACCTGAAGGATATATTCCATGTATTCGTCGGACATACACTCTTCGAAAGCGATCGCTTTAGCAGCAATGATGTGTACTAATGGGCCACCCTGAGTTCCTGGGAATACACCCATGTCAAGTAAAGTGCTCATTTTGCGGATTTCGCCTTTTGCCGTAGTATATCCAAATGGGTTATCGAAATCTTCCCGCATCATAATCAATCCCCCTCTTGGTCCCCGAAGAGTCTTGTGTGTGGTAGTTGTCACGATATGGCAATGATCCAAGGGATCATTTAACAAACCTCGTGCTATCAAGCCTGACGGATGCGATACATCTGCCAGCAGTAGTGCACCTATTTTATTCGCAATATTCCTTAAGCGCTCGTAGTCCCAATCTCTGGAGTAAGCCGAAGCTCCGCAAATGAGCATTTTTGGATTCACTTCAAGCGCTTTGGCCTCAACTTTATCATAATCAATCATTCCAGTCTCCTCTTCGACTCCATAGAAATGAGCATCATAAAGCTTTCCTGAGAAGTTGACTGGTGAACCGTGAGTTAAGTGACCACCGTGTGAGAGGTCAAATCCTAAAATAGAATCTCCCGCTTTCAGGCATGCTAGGAAAACCGCAGCATTTGCTTGCGCGCCAGAGTGCGGCTGCACATTGGCCCAAGTGGCTCCAAAAAGTTTTTTAGCACGATCGATAGCTAATTGCTCGATTTTATCCACTACTTCACAACCACCGTAATAACGCTTTGCTGGTAAGCCTTCCGCGTATTTATTGGTTAGTACGCTACCCGCAGCTTCCATTATTTGCTTACTGGTGAAGTTCTCTGAAGCAATCAGTTCAATTCCTCTCTTTTGTCTGTCTTCCTCTTGAGCTATTAAATCGAAAACTATCGTATCTCTTTTCATAATTAAGTGTTTGAAGGCGAATATGGGTTAGATCTGTGGATTACGAAATCCTTTAGCCGTACCTCACAAAATTAACCCGAAAGTCCCGATTATCCAATCCTTAAACATGATACAAATCGGGATTGAAAAGTAATTCCTACTTTTGAAGAATGATCGATTTCAAATTTTGCCCAGACAGTTACTTCAGTGGAGATACCAATTCAGTTTTACTGGTAAAATTAAATTATCCAGAAAGTAAATGGGGTGAGCAGCTAAGTATCTATGCGCATCAAATCGATCACAGAATTCAATTGGAAGCGGTGGATTTCTATGGCAATGACTACCTGCTATATCCTTCCTCTGTGGACGAACCGCTATCCTTGGAGGATTTAATCTACCTATTGGAAGGGATCCAGCTGAACAAAGATGAAATTCAGGGCGGAATGGAATTGATCTTAGATGGGATTCCACAGGTGGAAAGCTCATTATATCCTGAGCTCAGTAAGTATTTTGACGAAAAAAGAAAAAGTTTCGGTTTGGATTAAAAATCAGTAACTGTCTACTTATCCTTTGTGACTTGGTCAATTCAAAACCAAAAGTCATAGGTTTCAAAATCTAAGCAGTCGATTGAGTCAATCCCCTAAAACGATACTTTTCTGAGGTTGCTGGTTGAAAGCCAAAATTTATTCAGTATTGCCTGCTCAGTCGAAAGCTGAGAAAGTTGGTTCCACTTTTTCCCGTAGATAAAAATCGGTATTAATTTGATCATCACGTTTTCAACTCCCTGAGAGTAATCTGGTTTTCAATTGACTACGGGTTTAAAAAATTAATCTTATGTCAATTAATTATAAAATTTATAGTTCAAAGCGATGCTGATGCTGTTTTTTGCGGTAACGCTTTTAGCACTGGGAATATATTTGCAATCAAGGCATGGCTTCCCTCAGGAGAAAGTGAGCAAGTGGGTAAATTTCTACCTGTTCAATTTTGTATTGCCTGCATTGGCTTTGCTCTACATACCACAGATCGATCCGGGATGGGAATTATTACTCCCGATCTCAGCAGCTTGGTTCACTTTCTTTTGCTCTTGGGTTCTTTTTGGGAGCCTTGGAAAAATCTTAGACTGGGATAATGCAACTACTGGCTGCTTAATTATAGTCTCTGGTTTGGCCAATACTTCATTTCTTGGATTTCCAGTGATCGAGGGCTTACTTGGAAAGGAAGGCTTACCTACTGCTTTGCTGATTGATCAGGGTGGATCCTTTTTATTGGTTTCTTCGGTTTCTATACTTGTAGCCTCCATTTATTCGCATCAGGAAAGCCGTCTCTGTACTATCCCAAAGAAAATTATCAGTTTCCCTCCGTTTCTATTTTTGACTGCTACACTTTGCATGAGTTTCCTTGGATGGAAGACTCCAGAATTTATTTTACCGATAGCTGCTGTAATCGGTAAAACTATGGTTCCCGCTTCAATCTTCGCCATAGGACTTAGATTTAGCTTGGATTTTGAATCACTCAATTCCAGATTTTTCTGGTTGGGAATGGGCTATAGATTGGTATTAGCTCCCGCTTTGGTCTGGATGATCTATCGTAATTTCAACTTCGAAAGTGAATTAATTCTCCAGGTCACCATCTTAGAAAGTGGTATGGCTCCCATGATCACAGGCTCGTTAGTGGCTATTCAATATGACCTCAAACCAAAACTTGCAGTGCTACTTTCGGGTTTGGGAATCCCGATCTCTGTGGTAAGCATAGTGATTTGGTACTTTCTGCTTCACTAGATCAGCTTAGGATTGGCTTTATCTTTTCGGTAAACTCTTGATGTATCAGACGATTAGTTGCAATAATTTGCCTTCCGAAAACAAAATCTCTCCCACCCTTAAAATCAGTAACTGTTCCGCCTGCTTCCTCGACTATCAATGCACCTGCCGCGACATCATAAGAGTTGAGATTGTATTCGAAATAGCCTTCTGATCGACCTGATGCTACATAGCAGAGGTCTACAGCTGCACTTCCCAGCCGTCGGAGTCCATGTGTACTTTTCATCAATTCCTTGAGTGTACCCATGTACTTATCAATCAATTCAAAATTGTAGTATGGAAATCCCGTAGCAATTAAAGATTCACTGAGAGTCTTTGCCGTACTTACTTTGATCTTAGTCTCGTTGCAAAACGCTCCACCCCCCTTTATGGCATAAAAACACTCGTGTCGATTGATCTCATACACTACACCTAAGACCAGTTCATCTTTTTCCATTAAAGCTATGCTGACCGCAAAAATCGGAAGACCGTGGATAAAATTAGTTGTACCATCCAACGGATCAATGATCCAAGTCAATTCCGCAGCCGCTTTTGCAGCTGTTCCTTCCTCTGTAATAAATCCAGCTTCTGGCAAAATCTTCCCAAGTTTGGATACAATGAGTTTCTCAGCTTCTTTGTCCACATAAGATACCAAGTCATTTAGTCCCTTATATTCGACATCCTTCGGATTGAAATGCTGTCGTTCCTTTCTGATAAAAGCTCCTGCCTCCCTAGCTATCCCTTGTGTATGCTCCAGCAGTATGCTGAGCTCTGATTTGGTGAGCATGTTGGTGGTTAGTATAGTTTGGGATTTTTACCTGCCACTGTGAGGACGATTTCGCCTTTCAGGGGATTGGTTTGATAATACTCAATCAGTTTAGACAAAGGCCCTCGGACGTTTTCCTCATGGAGCTTAGTCAATTCTCTGGAAACACAGGCCTGACGATCGGATCCAAAAGCTTCCGCCAGTTGTTCCAATGTCTTCATGAGTCTATGGGGAGATTCGTAAAAAACCATCGTCCGGACCTCATCTACCAGGCTTTCAATTCTAGTCTTTCTTCCCTTTTTATGTGGTAAAAAGCCTTCGAATATAAATCTATCATTCGGTAATCCACTATTGATTAAAGCTGGAATCAAGGCTGTGGCTCCGGGAAGACACTGCACATCCAATCCCGCTGCAAGTACTTCACGAACGAGCAAAAAACCTGGGTCAGAGATCGCGGGTGTCCCAGCGTCACTTATCAATGCAAAGACCTCTCCCGCCTTCATACGTTCCACCAAGCGCAGCACCGTCTTATGCTCATTAAAAATATGGTAGCTCTGAAGTGGCCGGGAGATCTCCAGGTGCTTTAGCAAACTACCACTTGTTCGCGTATCCTCAGCGAGAATTACGTCGGCACTCTTCAAGATCTCGATTGCACGAAGTGTAATGTCCTTCAGATTACCAATAGGTGTCGGTACCAGAAATAAATTTATTCCCTGATCAATCATCCAGTAATTTTATCAATTGCTTTGGCGAGCTTCTGGTCTTTATCGGTAACCTTATTCCCGGAATCATGCGTGGTCAGCTCGATCTCCACAGTATTGTAGACGTTACTCCAGTTTGGATGATGCTGATGGGACTCAGCTAAAAAAGCCACACGAGTCATAAATGCAAATGCTTCTTGGAAATCTCCGAATTTGAACGTTTTTTTCAGTTTGTTGTCTTCTTCTTTCCACATCATTTCTATTGGTTTAAAGTGATACTATGCCTTCGATTTTCGAAGCCTTTTCGTAGATCTCCATGATTTGTTCAGAAGAGTCCATCATAGATTTAATTGTCGTACTCACATATTTTCCTCCAGAACTCGCTTTTAACCCCATTTCATTTTTAGGAAAAAGAATCGCCACTTCATGTTCTTTGCCATTAGGCACTATAAATTTGAACATATAGAGCATTGGAAATTGGCCGCTAGCTTCCAACTTCTCTTTGAATGAGGCTTTATCAAACTCTTTTTTCATCCTTAAATATTAAATTGAACCTAAATAAAGAACCCATGCTGGTGAGCATGGGTTCAATTGTTGTTGGTATTATTTAGAAGAATTTATAGCGATAATCTTTCACATTTGCCAAATCTTGGAGAGCCATCATGACTTGATAGGAAGTCCGCTGTGAAGCATTCTGAGTTAATGAACCCTGGAAGCCGGAGTAGTCTCCGATTTCTGCTGCTGGAGTGAGCGCATTCAATCGGCCCACTACTACTCCAATATCCTCTTGGATAGGCAGAGTCAACTGACCGCCTTTAACTCCGAAAATTGAGCCAATAGCCTTTGGAGCAAACCCTACTCCAGGAATCACGGAAGTACTCAATTTTAAGTCAGGAATCTCGCTAAGTGATGCTGCTTGCGGAAAGACAGCTTTCATCTCCTCCAAAGTGAGTAAGCCCTTAAGCTTAGACTGAATTAATGCGGCCTTCTTATCATTTTTTACCTGAGTCTCTACTTGCTCTTTCACATCGGCAAGCATCACATCGTCACCTTCCTCTTTTTTGCTGATCAATGTGGCTACCAAATACGCATTGTCTAACTCAAATACTTGTGACACTTCATCAGCTGAAGCTTCTGAAAAAGCCCATCGGATAATTTCTCTTGCATTTGGAAGGTTATTGATATTTCTAGCATTGGCATCCAAACTATTTGCTTGGATGATCCTATAATTTTCAGTCTCTGCATTTTCAGTAAATTGATTCCTATTACCAGAATTAGCTGCAAAAGAATCCGCATTTCTGAATGCCTCATTTCTAGTAGCATCGCTTGCAATTAATTCTTTTTCTATGGTAGCCACTTTAGTATAAGACGACTTAGGCATCTCAGTTACCTTAATGATATGATAACCGTACTCGGTCACTACTAGATTTGGAAGAATGCCTACTGACTTTACAGCATAGGTTGCATTTGCAAAATCTTCCACGAAATCCTCTTTTGCAAACCACCCAAGATCACCGCCATTTTGCGCTGATCCATCTTGACCGTATTGACTAGCTGCTACAGCAAAGTTTCCTGAGCCTTTTACCTCAGCAAGGACTTTTTCTGCTTGTACTTTAACATCTGATTTCGCCTCGTCACTCATGTTCTCGGTAGAGAATAAGATGTGTGAAGCTCTCATTCGAGGTGTGCCATTGTATTCCTTGACGACTTTATAGGATACATAAGTACTGTTTGGTGTTATAAAAGGGCCATAAGTCTGACCTGCGACAACCTGCCCAACATTAGAAACTAAGTCTGTTGGAAGCTCATCACCTGGTTTGAAAGTATAAAAGGCAGCTGGATTCTCAGAATTGCGAATTGCAAAAGTGGAATCGTTTACAGAATTTCTCAATTCTTCTGTCAAAGCAGTGATCTCTTCAATTACCACTGCTGAATCTTGACCACTAGGTACGATACCAAAACTCACATATTCTAAATTGGCAGTATTACCCATTTTGAACTTAGACTTGTTTTTAGTTAAGTAAGCCTTCATTTCACTTTCTTCTACTTTCACGTCATCATCGCTTACTGCATAATAAGGAATGTATAAGATTGTAGCATCGGCAATTGTATTGGCTGACTTATATTCCATTTTTGCCTCTGCCTGTGTGGTAAACTCAGAAGTGGCTAATAGATTGTCATATTTTATTCGCAAACGTGAGCTTGAAAAAAGTTTTTCTTGCTGTGCCCAGAATGCCTGTTGTGCCGGCTCTGCAGTCTCCAAAGACTGAAGAAAGGAAATCAACTGATTCTTATCAAATTCGCCTGTGGTTGGATTTACCAATTGTTGACGAAGTTCGGCTACAATATTTTTACCCTGTACCATATCTACCAATTCAGCATCTGATACCTCCAAGCCAAGCTTTTCATATTCTTCATTAAACACACGCTCCACGATCATGGCCTGCCAAGCTTGCTCACGTACCGTGACCATTTCTACTTCTGAGGGCACTCTGCCTGTCCGCTGCTGATATGCTAGTTTCACTTCATCTACCTTTTGAAGGTACTCCTCATAGGTAATTTCATCGCCTGCGATTTCTCCGACGATGTTTTGGCTAGAATTGAGAAGTGAGGAATTTGGACTTAATAGGTCTCCTCCTAAGAGGAATAAAATTAATCCGCCGGCTATTACACCAATCGCGAGACCTGTCCGCTGTCTTATTTGTTTAATTAACGCCATTATTGTTACTACGCTTTTTTAGGAACAGCAAAATAATAGCTTTAGTAACGAAATTCAAAATATATTCTGAATCAAAGCTTTATCTAAAAAATCCCAGATGAGTTAATTTTAAGCCTGACTGTTTCAATTCGATGATCTTGCTTGGTAATAATCGTGAAGGTATAAGGACCAAATGTTACCGATTCTCCCTTCTTAGGGAGATTCTCTGTCAATGAGAGAATCAGGCCTGAGAGGGTCTCAAAGTCACCTATTGGTAGATCCCACTCATATTTATCATTTAGGTAATCAATTTCATGCCTTGCGCTTAGCACATATTCCTGCTCTGATATTTTCTGCTCCATCAGATCATCGTTGTCATATTCGTCCTCAATTTCTCCAAAAATTTCTTCGATAATATCTTCCATGGAAACAATCCCACTGGTCCCTCCAAACTCATCTACTACCAAAGCGAGGCTTTTTCGCTCTTGAATAAATTGAATCAACAGCTCATTTGCCAAAGCTGATTCCGGGGCAATTATAATCGGAGTCAGTATTTCTTCGATGGTTTTAGGCTTTTTGAACAGCTCCAGCTGATGACAGTAGCCGATCACATCGTCAATACTCTCTCGATAAACTATGATCTTCGAGTGTCCACTTTCTTCAAAAACTGCCTTTAAGTCTTCAATGGGATCATCAACTTCAACAGATACAATATCAGTCCGAGGTACCATACATTCCCGCACCCGCACCGTTTTGAACTCGACTGCATTATCAAAGATTTTGGTATCAATATCCACATGCCCCTGTTCTTTTGCCTTTGTGAGGTGATTTTGGATAAAGCTGTTGAGATCCGTAACTGTAAAAACCGGCTTATCCTCGCTGTATTCTAAGCGTAGGACTTTTGTAATGAAGAACCTGGAAAGCCAGACGGTGGCCCAAACGATCGGATAAATTAATGTATAGACAATCCAAAATGGAATTGCAAAGAAACTGAGCATGCTGTTTGGATTCAGCAAAAAAAGACTCTTTGGTAAAAATTCAGCAGTAACTAATACAACCATTGTCGACACAATAGTCTGCGAAAAAAGGATGAACCCCTCATTATTTAAACTTGGTGGAAGATTCGTCTTCAAGGGGTCTTCCATCAGAAAGGCCATAAACGTACCATAAAGCACCAGAGAAATTGTATTTCCCATCAAGGTGGTTCCAATAAATTGACCGGGACGCTGGATAAAACCGCTTAGTAATCTGCCTGCCAGATCACCTTGCTTATTCTGCAGTTCAATTTGTAGCTTGTTTGAAGAAATGAAGGCAATCTCCATCCCAGAAAAAAAGGCCGAAAAAACAAGTGTTATGATCACATAAATCAAATAGGAAACTTCCATCTTAACGTTTTTTGGCTACTTTTGAGTTTTTCTTACCCGCAGGAGGATCCTGAGGTTTCTTTGTTTTACGATACTGAAACCAAAATAACAAAGCCACCGCGAACATAAAAATGGCGTATGAAGCCTCTATTCCTACAGTCAGTGACTGATGTACTCCTATAATAATTAGAGCAAGAGATAATGAGAGAATAAGTGCGTCTGCGAGTTTCAATTTAGAATAGATTTATCCAAGTAAGAGCGAGAAATACCCTAGAAGGTGCTCCACATCACATTCCGTCCCCAAGGGGTAAGTCTCCTCTTACATTCTTTAATTTATAATTGGAAAAGGATTCGTCTGCTTCCATTCCAGTTCCATTGAAGAGTGTTTGCTTTTCTTGAATGGTTACAAATTTATCAGTATAAATTCGCTTCTCATTCGGATTCCAAAAAATTTCTTCCGTCTGAAGCTGCTGATCTTTGATCAGATTTTTGACTTTGACATCTCCGACGCCTTTATAAATATTTTGGTCTTTAATGTAGAAGCCTTTGTCTGCGCGCATCGTAGTCCCGAGCGAGCCGTCTTTTTCGAAAAATTGAATTTCAATCCCTTCAGGGAATTCAATATTTCCGTTCGCAAATTCCAATTGCTTTGGAGCACGTAGGTCTGATCGAATAACTGCAGAATCACTTTGTACTAAATGAATATTGATAGAGCTGGTCGTAGGACCTTCATATTCTTTCAAAGAAGCTTGATTCACATCTTCCCTACAGGAAAAACTGAAAGCTGTCAAAGCGGAGTAAAAAAGAATAGCTAATGAGTTGATTTTCATTTGGTGAAGATACAGGATACAGGTATTTGCGTAAACCAAAAAAGGCAGTCAAATTGACTGCCTCCTATTAAACAACATCACTAGTTAGTCTCTTGTCGCTAAAGTAACCGACTCACCAATCCAACATCCGGTATTCAGTGTAGTACCTACTTGAAGACCTTCTGTAAATAATTCCTCTCGAGAAGGAAATCTAGCCCTTGCATTAGCCATTCCCTGAGAATCGCCAGCACGCTGGTAAGCATTGTAAGCAGCGATGTAAATGGAATAATCTTTTGCTCGGCTTTCTCCACCTTTACAGTCATTGAATGAATTCATATACATTCCTCCGATCAATGAATACACATCCGAGGCCTTAGAGTTATCCAAATCAGCAGCTTCACGTGCAGCAGACCTTGCAGCAGACTTTTTGCCTTGCTTCGCATAGATCTTTGAGAGCTCCATCTTAGCATCTGACTTCTGAATAGTGTTCTCCGCTAGCGTATATGCCTGACTCCACAAGTTTTCAGCTTTTTCGGAATTCCCTTCCTGCATGTATCGCATTGCGATTACCTGCGAGGTGGAGAAGCTTGGCTCTTTAGCATGCTTCATCTCTAACGCCCGTAAGAAAACAGCAGAAGAGTAACATTTATATTGGATAGAATAATTGAAAATCTGTTCAGCCAATACCTCATTTGTAGGGTCTGCCTTTAACTTAGCGCCCATGGTATTCTCAATAAAATCACAATCAATTAAGTCCATTGCAACTAGGAGCTGCTCCATATTGTCTTTTTGATTGGATACATCAGTACCTTTTGATCCTTCAGCATCCAAGAGCGCATTCAAATCATCATACATGGTGAGAATCTGCTCACCAGTGTAAGCTTTGTGATAGGCGAAATTCCTGTAGACCAAATTGAAGTAGGCAGGAACCAACTGGTAACCAATCACCCCATTCAATTCCAATGCCTTTTCAAAATCAGCAACCGCGATTTTCAATTTATCTTTATCGTTTTTATAGAACTGATACCCATAATATGCCTTGTTTTCAATCCAGACAGATTCATTATTGAATAGTTCTCCTCTTTTTGAATAGAGGGCGATTACAGAATCTTGGTAAATGGCCACTTGCTTTTCATCAGTTACTTCTTCTGATGCACCTTTGTAGATGTTTACCCCATTGATGTAGATGGATTCATTCAAATTGGGCACATTCAACAGTAGCCAGCATAGTGGTTTTGTCGCCGACACAAATTGATCCGACCTCATATAATCTACATATGCTGCGTTCAATTCTCTTGCCTTGGCTTCCTGTGCTGGGTCTGCCGGCCAATTCCAGCCTTCCTGAGCTTGTACCATACCCGACAGAAGTAATGCAGATATAACTAGTGGTGTCGCTTTAAATTTCATTTTTAAATATAATGTTTAATTCAGATGTCAATTTTAAGAAGATAAATCCTTCCTGCAAAAGATTTATTCTAAGCGGTAAATAATTGTTTTTTTATTCAAACACTCGCTTATAAAACCAGCTATTGTCATTCAGTGAGAATCCCAAGGTGAAATTAATATAGTTTTCGCGAATTAATCCATTTTCTGTTGTCCCACGCTGACCTACTTTTATGGCAAAATTCATCAAAGACAATTGATTCAATGGAAGCGAAGCACCAAAGTTGATGCCAAGATCATTGATATTTGTGTTGTTCAAATAATAAGGAGTCTGGATAAATTCAAAGCCAAAGCGATATGTACTTCGCTTGAGAGGGCTGTCTAATGCCAAATAATCTGGAACAATTTGCATCCCAATACCTACTTTGATGGCTTCTTTTAATTGACTCGGATCATCCAAAAATGAACGGTATTTTTTGAAATCCTGGTATTGCGCTTCTACACCAATTGCATATTTATTTATTTTTTCGAAGGTAAATCCAAAGCCATAACGATTTGGAATATAAACACTTCCGGGCACATCATTCGCAATCAAATCCCCGTCAGTATCCAAGTCGTTTGCCTGTCCCGCGGCTGCAAGTTTTGCGAAGGTTTTACCATTGACATTACCGAGGCTTTCATAGATTGCTCCAATGTGGAAATTATTTTTCTTCGATAACGGAATTAAATAGTGCGCTCCTAGTTTAAAACCCACGTCAGAAACTGTTAATCTTTCATAATATTCAGTTGGGTTGCCCACATCAACACCTTCCTGATTGGTAAGCGATAATTGATTGGTCCGAATAGTTGAGCCAAAAAGATAGGAGCCATGAATACCAAGACTTAGATTTTTAGCAACCAGGAATCCCATATTTATATAGGCTTCTGAGATTCCCCCATCGCCTTCGATGTAGTTCAATGCGTTGATAGCTCCATTATTTACCTGACTCTCGATAAGTAATCGGTAGTTTACGCTGGTGATCTGACCCAAACCTAAGCCAAGTGTAGTTTTTCCTGCTTTGATAGGCAACGAAAAGGCTACATAAGAAAGACCTCCACCATCGACATCAGAAGTTTCGATTCCGTTATCAGCTTTGATTCTTTTGTAATTCATTGCCGCTTGGAAATTAAAGATGGTATTTCGAGTGGACAAAGCGGGATTCACCACATTGACACCCCAGCCAGTACCATAACTGATCCCTAAGCCTCCCATTCCCTGATTAGTGGTGACTCCAGAGTAGTTAAACTCGCCGATACCCAAGGCACTGTAAGTTGAGGCACTTGATTGCGCCATAACTTCGTTAAATAATAAGAGGATGCTTAAAGCACCCAGCAATTTCAATTTTACGTTACTCAACATTGTGATTTAGAATAGAATTTAACCCGTGAAGGACTAAATTTGGGACTACAAATATGTGGTCTTTTACTAATGAATCAAAAGATTGTGCATCTCCACCGCAAACAAAGACCTCTATTTGCGGATATTTCTCTTGGTAAGCCTTGATTTGACCCATTATTTCATAGCCTATGCCAGACCAAATTCCAATTTCTATGCAACTGACTGTGGAGTCGCCAATTAATTTTCTTGGTCTATTTTTTAATTCCACCAGTGGAAGTCGTGCTGTAAACTCATTCATTGCTTTTGCTCGCATAGCTAATCCCGGGCTGATTGCTCCACCTAGAAATGAGCCAGATTGATCCACTAAATCAAACGTGATGCAGCTTCCCAAATCAATTGACAAAACAGGTTTTTGATTTACCATGGACCAGGCACCGGTAGCCGCAGCTATCCTGTCTAAACCCAACGTTTTGGGTGAACCGTACTTATTCTCAATTGGCAACTTTGTATCATGGTTGAGGATTTGAAACCCAAAAGGAAGCAATCCTCTCAATTCTGATTCGGTCCACTTCACCGAACTTACGATACACCGGCTAAATCTTAAATTTTTCCAACAGTCGAGTGCTTCATCAAGAGTTAAATGCACAAATTCATCTTGGAGCGCTTTCTTATCAAAAAGAGCAGATTTGATTCGAGTATTACCAATGTCTATAATAAGATTAGCCATTCGAAATTAATTATAACGCAAACTAGCCATTATATAAAAGATGGCATTTTATCGATGTTAATTTATCTTTGAAGCAAGTCCTACTTAACAAATATTAACCCATGGTATCAAAAAGCTACACCGTAATCGGATTAATGTCGGGCACGTCAGGAGACGGGTTAGACCTTACCTTGGCCAGATTCACCAAATCATCGAGCTGGTCCTATGAAATACTAGCAGCTGAAACGGCCCTTTTTCCTCCAAAACTTGAAGGAGATTTAATGCAGTCGCATCTGCTTTCTGCCGTAGAATTAGCACTTTTAGATGTGTCATTTGGAAAGTGGATGGGTAATCAGGTAAATACATTTGCCGCAAAAGTCCAAGCCAAGCCTGATGCGGTTTGCAGTCATGGACATACTGTTTTTCACCAACCGAATAAGGAATTGAGTCTTCAAATCGGCAATGGCTGGGCAATTCACCGACAAACTGGATTAAAGGTCATCAACGATTTCCGAATGCTAGATGTACAGTTTGGGGGTCAGGGAGCACCTTTGGTACCTGTTGGTGACCAGCTTTTATTTCCAGATCAAGATTTCTGCATCAACCTTGGAGGAATTGCAAATATCAGTATGGACTATCAATCCCAGCGAATCGCCTTTGACACTTGTCCATTTAATCTCTTATTAAATGAGCAGGCCAGAAAACTAGGTAAAAATTATGATGATCAGGGAAAATGGGCAAGTGAAGGGGGTTGCGACGAATCACTTCTCAATATGCTAAACGACCTGCCTTACTATAAACATACAGCTGCCAAATCATTGGCGAGAGAAGATTTGGAAGTCGATTTTAATCCACTTATCAGAAACTCAGGTCTTGATCCAAAATCAATTTTAGCGACTCTAGTCCGCCATTATGCATTTCAAATCGGAAAAGTAATTCGATTTTATTCGAGCTCCCAAAGCCCAAAAGTATTGCTCACGGGTGGTGGCGCTTATCATACTTTTTTTATCCAAGAACTTACTCGCGAACTGGAAGGAAAGATTTGGCTTTATCCCGCCGATAGGCAACTTATTGAGTTTAAAGAAGCGCTAGTTTTTGGATTTTTGGGGGTGCTTCGATTAGCGGGTCAAAACAATTGTCTCCGTACAGTTACAGGCGCGAGTCAAGATTCCTCTGGAGGTATGATTTTTGGCTGAGTCACCAATCGTCCAACACTGACTAGGTGGGGCTTTTAATTTTTCTATTTTTGCAGGGTGATGTAAACCCAAATAAGCATGCAGGAATTATTAAAAAAGTTTGAAAACAAAAAACCCGAGATCATATTCGAGTGGAGCGACAGCGAATCCGAAGCGGAAGGTTGGATAGTCATTAACTCACTTCGAGGAGGAGCAGCTGGTGGCGGTACTCGAATGAGAAAAGGGCTGGACAAACGAGAAGTTGAATCTTTAGCCAAAACCATGGAAGTTAAATTCACCGTATCAGGTCCTGCAATTGGAGGTGCAAAATCAGGAATCAACTTTGATCCAAATGACCCGCGGAAAGCAGGTGTATTGGAAAGATGGTATAAAGCCGTCATGCCTTTACTGAAAAACTACTATGGCACAGGAGGGGATTTGAATGTGGATGAAATCCATGAGGTAATTCCAATAACAGAATCCTTTGGACTCTGGCACCCACAAGAAGGAATTGTAAATGGACATTTTCATGCGACAGAACCTGAGAAAATTCGAAAAATAGGCCAGTTGAGACAAGGAGTTTCCAAAGTTTTGGAAGATCCAAATTTCACTCCAAATGGTGGAAAACGCTACACAGTAGCCGATATGATCACTGGATATGGGGTATCAGAAGCAGTGAAACATTATTATCACCTATGGGGTGGGGAGCTCAAAGGCAAGCGAGCCGTTATCCAGGGTTGGGGAAATGTAGGCGCAGCAGCGGCATGCTTCCTGGCAGTTGAAGGAGTGAAGATTGTAGGAATCATCGATCGGGAAGGCGGACTTATCAAAGAGGAAGGTTATACATTAGATGAAATCAGAGAACTATTTCTAACTCGTGTAGGCAATAAATTAGTTGCACCTGACTTGATTTCATTCGATGAATTAAATGAAAGAATTTGGGATCTGTCAAGTGAGATTTTCATTCCGGCAGCGGCGTCTAGGTTAATTAAACAAAAGCAAGTTGAGCGAATGGTTACCGCTGGACTGGAGGTGATCTCATGTGGAGCTAATGTCCCATTTGCTGATTCAGAAATCTTCTTTGGACCTGTTGGGGCATGGACCGACGATCGCATAGCTTTGATTCCGGATTTTATCGCCAATTGCGGCATGGCAAGAGTTTTCGCATACCTCATGACAGATAAAGCAGAAGTAACCGACCAAGCGATTTTCGATGATGTCAGCCAAACCATTAAAATGGCGTTGGAGAAGATATTTTTAGAAAACCCCGGAAAAACTAAACTGGCTGAAAGCTCATTTAAAATAGCTTTGGCACAGCTCGTGTAATTTTGGGCTCGTTCTTAGGCTTGCAGGCATTAATTTATACTAAATTAGTATGACTAGTATAATGAGTATTGTGCAGTTTCAGCCAAAATCAGTAGTTTAGCAAACAATCTTTAGTAGTGATACCCAAATATTATTTCTTAAATCAACCGTACAGATTACCCAGCAGACCTTATTCAATAAATGAAGAATTTTATTTTAGGTATTTCCCTGTTTTTCGGGATTTTACTAGTTGACTGTTTCCAAGTGCAGGCTGCATTGCCACAAACTGCTGAAACAAAAGCTTCGGATAATACAGTATCTGATCTCCCAGATCAAGATTCTGCTATAACGGTTCTTGAAGGAGAGGAAATAGCGAACGAATCAGAACATGTAGCGCCTATTTGGCTAGTAATTCCTTTTGTCATGTTACTGTTGATGATTGCAACGGGACCACTGTTTTACGAACATTTCTGGCATAAAAATTATCCGAAAATAGCTGTCGGACTTGCAATACTTGTCGTCTTTTATTACCTCTTCATATTAGGTAATGTTCACAGTCCCGTCCATGCGATGGCTGAGTACATCCAATTTATTGCGCTTTTGGCCTCACTTTATATCGCCTCAGGAGGGATTTTAATTGAAATAGATAAAAAAGCAACTCCACTAGCCAATGTGACGCTACTGTTAATTGGCGCACTGATCTCTAATTTGATCGGTACAACGGGTGCCTCTATGTTATTGATCCGACCTTTTATTCGGCTAAACAAAGGTAATATTCAACCCTACCATATTATCTTTTTCATCTTTATGGTGAGTAATGTCGGCGGTTCTTTAACTCCAATAGGAGATCCACCGCTATTTTTAGGATTCCTGAAAGGCATCCCATTCTTCTGGACCTTAGAGCATAATTGGCCAGCTTGGGTTTTTGCTCTGGTCCTTTTGGCAGTAGTTTTTTATCTGATTGACAGAAAATTGGGAAGATCAACGGAGGATTTTGAACAGGAGGAGATTTCTTATACCAACAAGTTTACCCTTATTGGAGTCCGCAATTTCGGTTGGCTATTTATCATCATTTGCTCTGTATTTTTAGATCCAAATGTCATCGAAGGGGTACCGGCTATCCATTATGAAGGACAGAAATTCTCCTATCTCAGAGAACTCATTATGCTTTCAGTAGGATTTCTTTCTTACCGATTTGCAGATCAACGAGCTATAAAAGGAAATGAGTTTAATTTTGAGCCAATTCGAGAGGTAGCGTTTATCTTTATTGGAATCTTTGGGACGATGATGCCAGCTTTAGAATTAGTGGGAATTTTTGCAAAATCCCCAGAAGGCGCAGCACTAATTACATACAATACGTTGTTTTGGGGAACGGGTATTTTATCAGGATTCTTGGATAATGCCCCGACCTACCTCAATTTCTTGGCTGCGGCCATGGCATCTGAAGGAGCTTCAATCAATAACATCGCAGAAGTCCGAAAATTTGCCGGTGACGGCTATCCTGATTCAGGATTCCAATTAATGGCCATTGCTATTGCCTCTGTATTCTTTGGGGCAATGACTTATATTGGTAATGGGCCAAACTTTATGGTGAAATCAATAGCTGAACAAAGCGGAATTAAAATGCCTTCTTTCTTCGGATATGTGATTCGATTTTCACTCCCCGTCTTATTACCAATCTTATTCTTAGTTTGGTTGATTTTCTTTGCTTTTAATTAAATATTCAATTCAGAATAGCTGAAACAATTCACTAATTAGCCGTTTATCAACCTATTTCTTGCATTTGGGCATAAGCTTTTAGCATTTCCAGTAGATTGATATCCTCGCTTCTTCGTGTCTATAGCCCAATCGATCGGACTCTAGAATGATTGCAGGAAATTTTTCCGTAACATTGAGCGAATTGTGAATTGGTTTCCCGCCAACAAAGCCCCGGATAGAATTGGAAAATAAATGGCATTCCTTTTGAACTTTCATAAACCAATTTGCGCTGTTAATTATCCCGTTGATTTTCAGACAATTTCTGATGATGTTCGTATCTTCGAGCAATTCGTAGACCTAGCGGTCAGGAAATTCTGAGAGAATCTGATAATCAAAATTCGTAAAAGCGTCCCGATACCCTTCTCGCTTTCTCAACTCAGTCCTGACTGAACGCTTTCCATAGTCAAAAACTTAAAATGCGTCAGATCCATCAGCGACCGATAAGCCCCCACTCGGCATCGTGGTAGTAAGGTATTCAGCGAAACCGAGACGCCACGAACAACAGATTTTAGCGTGTTCCGGACTACATCTTAATCTCATAGTGTAAGTCTTAAATAAAAGTAAGAGATAATTGGAATGCTGAGATGGAGCGACTTAATATTTGAATCGAAATTACAAAAACCAATGATTGCAACTTCTATACTAGAAATCAGTGCCAAAGCTTACCGACAAAACATCAAGTATATCCGATCAGAAATAGGCCTTAAACCAGTTATTTCGGCTGTGGTTAAAGGGAATGCTTATGGCCATGGAATTTCTCAGATGGTTGAAATTGCAGAAAAAGCCGGTGTTAGGCATTTCACCACATTCAGCTCCGATGAAGCTCTGGAGGTCAATCAATATTCTAAAAAAGGATCAGAAATCATGATCTTGGGAATGTTGTATGTTGAAGAATTGGAGGAGCTGATCCGAAAGGGAATTAGCTTTTATGTATTTGACTTTGAGCGATTGGAGGCGGCCATTGCTGTTTCAAAAGCAATTCAAATCCCTGCAAAGATACATATTGAGGTAGAGACCGGTTTTCACCGAACTGGTTTTGATTGGATATACCGAGAGAAGTTGGTCTTAAAACTGTCAGAAAATTCTGGCTTTATTATACTGGAGGGACTTTGTACTCATTTTGCTGGAGCCGAGAGTGTGAGCAATTTCGTTCGGGTCAAAAAACAGATTGCTTCTTACCATGAGTTTAAAGATTTCTTTTTGGGGCATGGTTTAGCTTTTAATAAATTTCATACCGCCTGTTCTGCAGCTATGCTCATTTTTCCAGAAACGATTATGGATATGGTGAGGGTTGGAATAGCAGGATACGGATTTTGGCCCACCAAGGAGACCTATTTTGCTAAGCTCCAAGACCTCCCAAAAAATAATAAAGATCCACTAAAGCGACTGATTACGTGGAAGACTACCGTAATGAGTCTCAAGGATGTGAAGATGGGAGAGTTTGTAGGTTATGGCAATAGCTATATGGCTCTGACCGATATCAAAATGGCGATCATACCAATTGGTTATGGTCATGGGTTTAGCCGCCTCTTGAGTAATCAAGGACAAGTATTAATCCAGGGGCAATATTGCCAAGTCATCGGTACGGTGACTATGAATTCAATAGCGGTGAATATTACTAAAGTGAAAAACGTAAAAAGCGGTGACGAAGTAATTATAATCGGAAAACAGGGTAGAAAAGAAATCACAGTGGCGTCCTTTTCAGAGTCTACCCAACAGGTTAATTATGAGCTGCTGACCAGATTACCAAAGGATATTCCAAGGAAAATAATCCCCTAACCAAAAGTGATCGGTTTGTTTTTGAATCCAGGGATATTCTGTTCCAAATCAAACTTGATTGCCTTGCAGCGTGCTGTTGTTTCTACATCCTGACCGATCTGAACCAGTCCATTCACTCCATTGTGGGGTCGCACCCAGACATCTTACTGCTCGATGATCAGAGGTGCGTTCAACTCTTCGGTCAGATAATTTCCTGTGACTCACTTGATTTTCACCCCACGCCAATAAATTGCCTAATAATGCTTAACTCCTGCAATCGCTGACAAAAGTAGTGGTGAATAGTAACGCGTCAGTCAGGAAAAACTCGAGTAAATTTCGAAGAACTAATCTGTACATATCGAGCCAAAATCATGAAATTAACAGAATGAAATTTCACTAAGGCCAGTTGCCCTGCTCGAATAGACTCGTTTGTTTAGACTGTAGTAGGAATATGTAAAAAGGGAGTTCCGAATGCATCTACGATAGATTTTCTATCAGGATGATTGGAGGCTATCAATGGAAAATCAACTTCCAATTACTCCCATGATTCCTTCCCTAAGTGTCAAATAGGCACAACTAGTAAGCCCCGCAACGATTCATTTTTGATCTGGAAACTGGAGGATTAGAACTGATTTACTGATAATTTTCGATTATGTATTCCAGATTTTCCAAGCTGCCTCCGCCTGAAGGACAAGCATTTCATAACCATTTTTGGCTTTGCCACCTTTTTCAAGACAGGCTGACATCAAGCGTGTCTCTGAAGGGTTATATACTAAATCATACAGCCAATTGGCTGAGGTCAACTGCTCAGCCGGAATGTCTGGCATTGCCTCAGCTTTTGGATAAGTCCCCACAGGCGTAGTATTAATGATTAGCTGGTGCGTTGCGAGGTAATTCGGGTTTTGATGTAAATCTTCATAAGTGATTAGCCCTTGTTTTGGAGTTCGGGAAACGCTTAGAAGGGAAATATCCAACTCTTTCAGAGCTTGAATTATGGCTTTTGAAGCACCTCCAGTCCCAAGCACCAGCGCCTTTGGCTTTAGTTCCCCCAGCCAATTTTCCAACGAATTTTTGAAGCCAATATAGTCGGTATTATTTCCAACTAGTTTCCCTTTTTGAATCGTAATGCAATTGACAGCTCCAATTTCAGCACAAGATGGATCGAGTTCATCCATCAATGCCAGTACCTGCTCTTTGTAAGGAATCGTCACACAGATGCCTTCCAAATCTGGATTGTCTGCTAGAATTATTTTGAGTTGAGATACATCGGGGATTTCATATAATTCGAAGCTACAATCTAGGATTCCTTCCTTTTCAAACTTTTCTGTAAAGTATTTTTTCGAAAAAGAATGTCCCAATGGAAAACCGATCAAGCCGAACTTTCTCATGATTTCTTTAGATAAGCTGCCAATTGGTCAATTCCTACCACCAAAAATATTCCAAACAAGAATCCGGCAATGGCCATTCCCATCTGTGGTTCCAAGCCTGTCTGCTCGAGGTATTGACCCGGAAAAAGATTACTGGTCAAAAACGGTTTTTGCTCTCCACTAGATGAAGTCCGGAAAGCTGTGACAACTTTCCAAGGCCAGAGCTTATTCATTGAGCCCAGCATAAATCCCGAAAGTAAGCCAATCGTTATGGCATAATATTTTTTGAGAAACCAGGAAATCACTCGGCTAAAAGAGAGAATTCCCACGATACAGCCCGAAGCGAATAGTGCCAGCGTGACAATATCACGCTCTCCCACTGCTTTCAGAATCATCTCGTATTTTCCCAAAATCAATAACAAAAAGCTACCGCTAATTCCTGGTAAAATCATCGCGCAGATTGCTATTGCACCAGAGACAAAAGTAAACCAAGCTGCGTCTGGAGTACTAGTTGGAGGAAGTTCGGTAATAAAATAAGCCCCAACAGTTCCTATTACTAGCGCCGTGATCACACCCGAATGCCAACGCTTGATCTCACGAAGAATCACAAATGCCGAGATTAGAATCAAACCACAGAAGAAAGACCAAAGTGGAATCGGATGCTCATCCATCAAATAGGTAATTACTCGTGACAGTGAAAAAATACTGGTCAATATTCCCAATAAAAGGCTGAGCAGAAAGGTGCCATTGACAGCTCTGTAGAATTCTTTTACCTCGAACTTAACAAGCAGCTTTAAATTTGCCCCGGTGAATGAATTGATGCTATCGAGCAATTGCTGATAGATTCCTGTGATCAAAGCAATCGAACCGCCAGAGACTCCTGGAACAATATCAGCTGCGCCCATTGCCATACCTTTGAAGAGGGTAAGGAGGTACTTTTTTAGTAATTCCATGGTCAAGAATAAGGGCTGACCAGTAAGTACCAATCAGCCCATTTGGAGTAGGTGTTTTATAATTTGATCTCTCCCAGAAAATGGTCGAATGTATCTCCCCTTAGTCCAAGACGAATTGTTTCGAGTGGGATGATTTCTGAAGGACTGATATTTCCAAGGTTCACATTGGCACCAATCAACTTGATAAACCACACCTGCTGAGATTTGATAGGAGCTTCCCAGATGATCCGCTCTTCAGGGATTTTGGTCAGAATTTCTTCCACCAAGCCTTGCCTCACTTCTCCAGAATCCCTGAATAGGCCGACATTTCCTCCTTCTCTTGCTTCTCCGATTACCTTCCAGGCACCGGCATCAAGCTCTTTCTGCATCTGCTCGATCCATTTGTAAGGAGGGATGATTTTAGCAGCATCTTTGGAACCAACTTCGGAAAGTACAGTGACTTGCTTCGCTAATTCCGTTATATACTCACACTTTTTATCATGATTGAGGGTAATAGAACCGTCCGAAACCTCTGCAAATTTCAGATCATATTTATCCAACAGTCTACGGTAATCTTCAAATTGTCCTCTAACGATGAAGGCCTCAAACAGTGTCCCTCCGAAATATACCGGAATTCCAGCCTCACGGTAAATAGCTAGCTTGTTATCCAAATGCTTGGTGACGTAAGATGTCGCCCAGCCGAGCTTCACGATGTCTACAAAATCAGAACAGCTATCTACAAAATCTTCCGTCGCCCTCACAGATAATCCCTTATCCATGGCCATAGTGTATCCGGAGGTTCGAGGTTTTGGAGTTCGAACGGGAATGTTATTCAAAACGTAATTCATTTGAGAGGTTTTTAATTAGGCTTCAGGATTTTTGCCCCGATACTGAGAAATGATCTTATAAATTGCCTTTTGCTTTTTCAATTCGGGCATCAGATTGTATAAGATTGTATGCTTTTCAAAGTCTAAAGTTAACCCATTTTCTAAAAATGAAAATGCCTCTTTATAATTCCCCATTTTGATCTGGTAGACGACCATACGGTAGTAGAGCTCTGCCTCTTCGGGAAGCTCTTCGATTCCTTCGGTAGTCACATCGATAGCTTCCTCAAATCGATTCTGCTCATAATAAATCAAGGAAAGATTGATGTAAGTCTCAATGACACCTGGTTCCAAATTAATAGCTTCTTCGTATGCTTCCGAACTTGCCTGCATATTACCAAGGTTAAATTCCGCATCAGCCAAGCCCACCCAATAATTCGCATTTTCCTTGGTAAGTTTCAGTGCTTTTTTGAAATAATGGATTGCCTCGAAAAATTTTTCTTTCTTGAGCATGCACATCCCCAACCCGAACCAAGCGTCATCATATTCTTCATCAAGTTTAGCTGATTTTTTGAAATACTTAAATGCCTCGTCAATTTTACCCAGTTTCTCATACGCGGCACCCATGTAGCAGCAATTTTCAGCGTTTACCCCTTCACAATTAATGGTGTTTTGATAGGCTTCCAAGGCTAGTTCAAATTGCTCGGTATTCATCAGCGCATTCCCCAGATTGAAATAAGCCGATGCAAAAGCATCATCAATTAGCAGCGTATATTCATAAGCTTTTATGGCTTCTTCGTATCTTCCCAACCGATTATATACCACTCCCAGATTGTACCAAGCGCCGGCGCTATAGGGATCCTGGTCGATAAACTCTTGATAAAAATCTAATATTTCATCAAATGAGCCCTCTTCCTCAGTAATCATCGCTAGCTGGAATAAGGCATCTTCATGATTGATCCGAAGTTTTACGGCTTCTTTAAAGTAATAACTGGCTCTATCGTTATTGCTTTGAATCCGATACAGATTGCCAAGTGAGTAATAAATTTCAGCCTTATCCTCAGCAAGTGGCAAAAAACGCTCTAAAAGATCAATCCCTTCCTGATGAGTTCCTGCTAAAATATGGGCATTAGCCAATGCCAGAATAATTTCCTCATTATTAGGAGAAATATTATTGATATTTTCCAGAATCCCCATTCCCTCTTCTAACTCCTCGTTGAAAATTAGGCATTGGGCTTTGAGCAATTTAATATCTACTGAAAAAGGAAATTTTTCCAGGCAGTATTCAGACGCTCTCAGGGCTTTAAGAAATTTTTGTTGATCGAAGTAAAAGCGGACAATGTCTTCCAGTTCCTCTTCTTCAAAATATAGATCCAGATTGGACTTCAGGGAATTTTCAAATCGCTCAACTAGCTTTTTATCATCTTCCCAATCATGCTCGTGATCTTCTGTCATTAGAATAAATTAAGGTTTACAAAAGTTACCAAATAATCTTTTCTCTCAAAACCTGGCTTTGTTAATTTTCAATCAGTTTTCAAGAATTATAATGGATAGGTAATTCATCAGCTTTAAAACCCCAAAGTTTAAAAATTAGTTTACTTAGCCCAGCTAAAAGTTGCTGCCAAATCTCTGTACTGGTAATTTAGCAATTGGAGTATTTTCTTGTTGTTAAAAAAAATCTTCTGCTGTGCGATCTTCGCCGTTTTTTTATTCAACGGACTCTTGGTTAGGCCTATTTTTCTGAGCAGTTCATTAAAAAACACTACAAGTCCCAAAAGGTTGGGGTTAATGGCTTTGGTAGGAGCAGAAATTCCAAAAGCTTTTCCCATAGTTTGAAAAAAATCGCGGTAAGCCAGCGCTTCTCGATTTAAGATGAATCGCTCACCCCAAGCACCTTCTTCAAAAAGATGCCGAGTCAGAATAGCTGCATCTCTAACATCGATATAATTGATCGTACCGACTGGGTAATACGAGTTCTTATCTAGTAGGTAATGGTAAATATCTGTGCTGCTTCTGTCATCGCTGACTTTGCCGAGTAAAACTGAAGGATTGATCACGATAAGATTCAAACCTTCCTGCTCCCCTCGCCAAGCTTCGAGTTCACCATAATACTTAGAATTGGCGTAGGCGGTATTAAGTGGTGAATCGATCCACTTGAAGCTCTCATCTACGTCTTTTAATCCTGAACCTCGACCTATTGCTGCAACTGAACTTACATGAATCAATTGCTTCACTCCAGAAAGTAGCACAGCGTTGACCAGACTTGCAGTGCCCTTTACATTTATCTGATAAAGCATCGTCTCGTCCTTTTCATCATAAGATACTAAGCCCGCAGCATGAATTACCAGATCAAACCCTCCCAATACTTCTTCTATGAAATCTTGGTCTAGCAGATCCCCGACATGCCAAACAACAGGAAAATCAAAATCCTCAGTGAGCCTTTTAGAAGAACTTGGTCTTATTAATGCATGAATTTCTCCACACTTTGAAAACTCCCTGGCTAAGTAACTGCCAAATAGACCCGTGGCACCCGTAATGAAAATTTTCATGGTTGGCTAGCTCAAAGCGTAGTGTTCATCCAGGACACGTTCTTGATGCTGGGATAAGATTTCTGTTTTGGGAGAGTATCGAGCATGTCTAAGTAGCGCTCATTATGACAATCTGTTCCTAAGAACTTGACCAGGTTACGCTCCAGCAGGCTCTCTGCAAAATCTTTCACGGGCTTGGAATAAAAACCAGTGAGTGAAAGTAAATTAATCTGAAATAATATTTTTCGGTCAACCAAGTCTTGCACCAAAGACTTGTCTCCAATTAAGTACTGATAACGTTCCGGATGTGCCAAAATTGGCTTATATCCAGACATCTCAAGTTGGAATAAGGTTTCAAGCAGCATTTGTGGCTTATTGATAAAACCGGTCTCAACTAGTATGTAGCCGTCTCCAAAAGTCAACAATTTCTCTCCTTCCTTAATTTTCTCTAAAAAAATCTCATCCATATAATATTCTGCAGCAGCAGCAATCTCCACAGGTATTCCTTCGTTTTTTATAGCCTTGCGCAGCTCTTCAAGTCCCATAGAAATGATCTCAGGAGTATTTTTATAATACTCTGACATAATATGCGGAGTAGTTATCAACTTCCTTAGACCGTAATCGGAAAGCCGTTTGATGAGCTTAAGTGACTCTTCCATTGTTTTCGATCCATCATCAATTCCAGGAATCAAGTGAGAATGCATATCCACTTCCAGCCAACTCAAGTCGAGTACCTCAATCTCCTGTGGTTTTCTCTTGAAAAAATCTAATAGCCCCATTATAAACCTCCTTCTGTTAGTCTAAACTCATTTAATGAAGGCCACCGATCATCTTTTTCAGAGATGATCGGTGCCTCAACCTTCCAATCAATTGCTAACTCATGGTCATCCCATAAAATTCCACCTTCACTGGCTTTATGATAATAATTGGAACATTTATATACAAAGACAGCATCCTCCAAAACGGAAAATCCGTGTGCAAATCCACTGGGAATATAAAGCAGGTTACACTTTTGAGTATCCAAGACGGTAGAATAGGATTTGCCAAATGTGGGAGAGTCTTTTCTCAGATCAACTACCACGTCCAAGACCGAGCCTTGGATCACACGGACCAACTTAGCTTGACTGTATTCACCCCGTTGGAAATGAAGTCCCCGAACAGTGCCAACAGTAGAAAAACTTTGATTATCCTGAATCCAATTATTATTCAGTTTCTGATCATCAAACCAATCGTCTCGATATGATTCAAAGAAGTATCCTCTTTTATCCAGAAATTTTTTTGGAAAAATTTCCAAAACACCTGAGATTGGTGTTTTAACTAGCTCTGCCATTTGTTTAAAAGAATCAACTTGGATGATTAAAGATCAAAATAACAATCTCCTTAACGACTATCCTAAGCATTCACATCGAAATATGTCGAACTTTATTTATATTCTTAAGATTGTTTACGAATTTTTAATTTTGCCCGATTAGAAAAATATTGACAAAACCGAACCGTTTTCACGTAAAAAGCATTAAAAAAGAAAAATCTACGAATGAGTAAATTTTCAAGAAAACTTCAAAAACTCCATGATACAACTGTCAAAGAGCCCACCGCGGTACTAGTCAGTATCATCCGACAGTACCAAACTGAGGTAGTCACACAGGAACATTTAGATGAATTGGCATTTCTTGCGGAGACTTTAGGCGCAAAGACCGTTTATCGCTTTACGCAAAAAATGGAAAGTCCTGATATCAAAACCTTTGTAGGCTCTGGTAAGCTAGCGGAGATTCTGACTTACATCACGCATTTCGAAGTAGATATGGTCATCTTCGATGATGATCTATTGCCTTCTCAAATGCGAAATCTGGAAGACGAACTTAAAGTCAAAATCTATGATCGCTCTTTATTGATTTTGGATATTTTTCTCAATCGGGCTCAGTCAGCTCAAGCTAAAACCCAGGTAGAATTAGCAAGATTTCAATATTTACTTCCCCGATTAACTAGGCTGTGGACTCACTTGGAACGGCAGCGCGGAGGTACTACCACCAGAGGAGGATCGGGTGAAAAAGAAATTGAAACGGATAAACGAGATATCAGGAACAGAATTACGCTACTCAAAGGAAAACTTCGCGAAATCGAAAAGCAGGGAGAGACACAACGAAAAGGCAGAAATGGTATCGTACGTGTGGCTGTAGTGGGGTATACCAATGTAGGTAAAAGTACCCTGATGAACTTGATTACCAAGACTGATATCTTGGCTGAGAATAAGCTTTTTGCCACAGTGGATTCTACCGTACGAAAAGTGGTTTTTGAAAATGTCCCTTTCCTGTTTTCAGATACAGTAGGATTTATCCGAAAACTCCCTACACACTTAATTGAATCATTTAAATCCACTTTGGAAGAGATTCGGGAAGCTGATCTTTTGGTTCATGTTGTGGATATTTCTCATCCACGCTTCGAAGATCATATAGCCGTCGTGTCAGAGACTTTGAACGAAATCAAGGCTGGGGAAAAGCCAGTTTTACTGGTTTTCAATAAGATTGATCTAGTAGAGAAAATGCCTAGCGAAGAGGAAAGTATGCAAATGACTGAATTAGAATTGGAAGAGGCTAATTACTTGGATTTTGATTCCCTCTCTGGAGCATACGAGAAGAAAACCGGAATCAGTCCGGTATTTATGGCAGCTGGAAGTGCTCAAAATGTAGAAGGTTTTCGTCAAGCACTGACCTCAGAAGTAAAGAAGCAACATCGAAAAATCTATCCCCACTATTTAGAAAATGAGATAGTGACTTGGACTGAGGAGGATAATTAATTTGAAGTGGGCCTAGCCACTTCCCTTTAAAAGTTAAAAAAATGTGTGGATCACTGATTTTGCTAAGTCTTCTTCGTGTTGTCTTCGATGGACTACTTATCACATTCGAATCCGCCACTCTTTAGGGTAGTAGTTATTTATTCTGTTTCCAAGATTTTTGATCCAACCTAGCGGTAAATCACGATACATAACCAGTACCCAACCTATAGGTAAATCTTTGAGCTCTAATTCGTTTTTTCGAAGAAATTCGACAGCTTCAGACTCTGTTAATTCCTGTTTGGGAAAATTATTTTTTGGAAGAAGGGATAAAGCCCATTCATGGTTTGGAATCCAACTGGTCTTTTGCCTTTTTCCCAATTCAACCCCGAAATACTTCAAACTCAAATGCTGAGAGAGCTTTTGAAAGTGGAGATTCCAATCTTTGGAAATACGAAAGTACGAATCATTCAGCGTGTAGTATTTCCCAGACTCCTCAAAACCCAATTCTCTATCAAGTTCCGCTGAATCACGATCCCAGATTTCTTTCAGGTGATGATGTTTGAAATCTTTCACACGTTTTGGCTCCTGGATATAGGCATCTTCGGCACGCTGAAGCACGGTTATAAAGAAACCCTCACCGTCCATTAGGTGGGGAAAAAATCGATATCCAAAGAAAACCTTTCCATCCGAATCAACTTCGGTTTCTCGAACTTTCCAACTTGGGTCGAGTGCAATTCGAACAGGTTCATACGAAAACTCAGCAGTCAAAAACCGAATCATATCCTCATTTTCCTTCGTGTTGAATGTACAAGTGCTATAGATCAGATAACCACCTCCCTTGACTAGAGAACCTGCCTGATCCATAATTCGCTTTTGCCTCAACTCACAAAGGGCAACATGGTCCAGCGACCACTCATTTCTGGCTTCAGCATCTTTACGGAACATACCCTCTCCAGAACAAGGAGCATCAACCAATACCAAATCGAAAAATCCTTCTAAGGGAGTGAAATGGGCTGGGTCATTATTGGTAACAATGGTATTTCCCAAACCCCATTTTACAATATTCTCTTTCAAAATCTGAGCTCGTGATTGAATCACTTCATTAGCTACGAGTAGTCCATCCTCACCCAAATGCGATGAAAGCAAAGTACTCTTACCACCTGGAGCCGCTGCTAAATCCAAATAAATACCTGAGGGAATATCAAGACTTTTAAGAATATGATCTATAAACATTGAGGATGACTCCTGCACATAGTAGGCCCCCGCATGAAATGAAGGGTCCAACGTAAAAGAAGGTCGTTCCTCCAAAAAATAGCCCTGATCCGACCATGGTATTCTCTTTTTACCCCAATTTAATTCAGTTGATTTAGCAGCATTCAACCGAATAGAAGTTTTGGAGGGCAAATTTATAGCAGTCTTGAAAATTGCGAACTCTGCTTTACCGAGCAAATCAATCATTTGGCTTTCAAAAGCTGCCGGCAACTGGATATTGGACATCTTGCAAAGATAAGTTAAGGAGTCTTCGAAGTTGGGATTACGCTTAAAAAATGTGAATTCATGAGAATTGAAGATCATGGAACCAGCATCCTAAATCTCCGCCATACTTGTCACAGGATTACATTTGTATTTTTTGTACTTCCAAATGTTAGGTTGGGAAGCTACCGGGGAACATATTTTCAGAGAGTTTCCCGCAGACCTACTTCCAAAAGCCAAACTGCTCACTGCTAATCAGGGACTTTAAAATGGGTTCGTAGTAGTAGGATTGATTTGGTATCTTTTGATTTCCGAATCGGGATGGGCAAGTCAACTTGCACTGTTTTTTCTAAGATGTGTTCTTGGTGTATGGATTTATGAAGCATTCACCACTGGCAAAAAAATATTCTAAGTGCGAGATGTGTCTGCATTGATTGGAATTGGATTGATTCATTTCAGGTAATTTTTTTGCTAATTCGTGAATAGGTGAAAGTCTTCTATACCATTGAACGGTCTCCGGTCTGAACCTTGATGAATAAATTACCTTTGATTTTCCTTAAATTTCTGATGCTTTTGAAAAAAACAAAGAGACAACCTCTAATCATAGTCATCCTATCAAAACCGCAAAGGGTGATTTGGGCACTCACTAATTCACAATTATGAAACGCAAGTCAGAAGATTAGCATCACTAGCGTCCTATAGATTTTGTAGGCTGGCAACTTAAAATTTTTGATTCAGTATATTAGTTGCTTTATTCACAAAACAACACCCTTAAAAAATCTCAAATTGGAGTACATATGATATGAATCAGAACGCTTTCGAATATGAACGATTCTTTGATTTGACGCCAGATTTGCTGTGTATCGCAGGATACGATGGCTATTTCAAAAAAGTCAACACAGCCGTTTCCAACGTTTTGGGTTATAGCTTTGAAGAGCTTTATTCAAGGCCAATAGCTGATTTTATTTATTTCAAGGATCAAAGAATAACTTCTGAGTATCGAAATGAAATCATCAATTCCACACCATTACTTAATTTTGAAAATAGGTATGTCCATAAGTCCGGAGAAATCATCTGGCTGTCTTGAACGGCTCAACCCATCAAGGATAAGCAGCTGGTATTTGCTATTGCGAAAGACATCACGCATAAGAAAAGAATGGAAAATGAAAGAAATATACTCCTCGAAAAGACGAGTAGAATAAATCAAAATTTGAAACAGATGAGTTTGACTGCCTCTCATGACTTAAGATCTCCTGTAAATAATTTGTTATCAATCATGGAATTACTCGACAAAAATTCCATAGAAGACTCAGAAATAACAGAACTTCACAGTCTACTGAAATGTGCAATAAGCAATCTGAGAACCACTCTTGACAATCATGTGGATTTATTGAAAGAAACTCAATTATCTGATATGAACAATCAGAATAGCAATCTAGATGCTACGCTTGTAAAAGTGAGTCAATCGATTAATTTACTTATCACTAGTTCCAGTACTGAAGTAAGCTCGGACTTTACTGCGTTTAAAGAAGTGAAATTTAATCAAGTCAATCTGGAAAGCATTTTTTTAAACTTTATGAGTAATTCGATCAAATATTCAAGGCCGGGGATAACTCCGATAATAAAATTCTACACTCAAGTCAATGGAAATAAAAAACAGCTTTTTGTAGAAGATAATGGTCTGGGATTCGATGCTGAAAACTTAGAAGATAAAATTTTTGGGATCAGTGAAAAGTTAAGTGAAGATCCTGAAAGTAAAGGAGTTGGGCTTTATCTAGTTTACACTCATATCATGGCTATGGGTGGAAAAATCGAGGTGGAAAGTAAGATTAATGTGGGGACAAAATTTATCATCACATTCAAACACTAATAATCTCAATCGAAAGAACAGCAATCTTAGGCCGAAAAATAGTAGCATACGCTTTATAAAATTCCGGAAACGTTATTCAGCTTGCTTAAAAAATTAATTTCCTCAAATAAAAAAGCCGATAAACACAGCTGTTGAAAATTCTGCGTTTATCGGCATCTTTAAAGACAAGGCCTATCGTAAATAAATCAAATATCGTCTTCCTCGAAACCTTCCTCACCACCTGAGCCCATATCAAACATGGAACTAAACAGGTCTTTAAATTGAAGGCCTGTATCCAGTAGATTTTTGCTCAACTGAGAATACTCAGCCAAACCGTGCAGCGCAAATTCCATGAAAAACTCTTTCTCTTTTTCTGGTACATTTTTTACCAACTGTATGACTACTTCTTCTAGTCCTGGTACTGCATGCAATGCCTTCTTATAAATCTTATCTGGCTGAGAAGCCAATATATCCAATACGTTTCCTTCTCCAAACCAGGCCAAAGGAAGTACATAAGGGTTTGCTTGCTTTTCTTTCTTCTTCTGCTCAGGGCTTGGGAAATAATTCACAAACTGCGTACGAATGGCTTTTCCAATTAAATTGTAAGCTACCAAGCCTGCACCTTCCTGCTCTCCCTCATAGACCAATTCGACCTTTCCGGTAATAGCTGGAATCACTCCGATCAAGTCCGCAATACGCACAACGGTATTAGACTCTCCATTCATGTAAAGTCTTCGCTCTGCGGCAGAAACCAGATTTTCATAAGCCGAAATTGTCAATCGAGCCGAAACACCACTTTTCTCATCCACATATTCTGAACTTCTAGCTTCGATCGCAATCTGCTCGATCAAGTCCTTCATTAATTCTGGAACATGAATCTTATCTACCGGCTTACCTTTCAAATTAGCCTCCTGAACCGTAATTTTTTTACCGATCTCCAAAGTTTTTGGATAATGGGTGATGATCTGGCTTTCAATTCGATCTTTCAGTGGAGTCACGATACTTCCTCGATTCGTATAATCTTCCGGATTGGCAGTGAATACAAATTGGATGTCTAACGGTAATCGCAATTTGAACCCTCTAATCTGAATATCTCCTTCTTGAAGAATATTGAAAAGGGCAACTTGGATTCTCGCCTGCAAATCGGGTAATTCATTGATTACGAATATTGACCGATGTGATCGCGGTACCAATCCGTAGTGAATAACTCGCTCGTCATTGTAACTCAACTTCATCGTAGCAGCCTTAATTGGATCAACATCACCGATTAGGTCTGCAACAGATACGTCTGGCGTAGCTAACTTTTCGGTGTAGCGATCAGATCGATGCCACCAAGTAATCGGAGTGTCATCTCCTTTCTCTTCAATGAGATCTTTGGCAAAACTTGTCAACGGCTGCAAAGGATCATCATTAAGTTCCGCTCCTGCGACAACTGGAACGAACTCATCCAGCAAATGCGTCATCATTCGTGCAATCCTAGTTTTGGCTTGACCACGAAGACCAAGCAGGTTGATGTTGTGGCGGGAGAGAATCGCTCGCTCAATATCCGGTATGACAGTATCCTCGTAGCCCCATATTCCTTCAAAGACATTTTCCTTCACTTTGATCTTTTGGATCAAGTTATCTCGAAGTTCTTCTTTGATAGATTTGGATTGGTAGCCAGCGGCCTTTAACTGGCCAAGGGTTTTTATTTTGTGTAGGTCTGAAGTCTTCAGTTTGTTGTATTCCATTTGTTTAAACGCGTTTCGTTCTATTTCTTCTGTAATCTTCAAAAATCAAGTCTCCCAGTCCCTTCAGGCTGCTATAATAAGCATTACCATTATTGACTTTAGTGAATTCTTTCACAAATTCTTTCAAATAAGGATCTGAAGCAATCATAAATGTGGTGACTGGAATCTTCAATTTACGGCATTGCGCTGCAAGCCTGAGAGTTTCGCTCAAGATTTTGCTATCGATTCCAAAGGCATTTTTATAGTATTTGATTCCTACTTTCAGACAGGTAGGCTTGCCATCAGTGATCATGAAAATCTGCTTGTTTGGGTTTTTCCTTCTTCGGAGCAGATCCATTGCCAGCTCCAATCCGGCCACCGTATTGGTGTGGTATGGTCCTACTTGCAGATAGGGTAAATCTTTAATCTCGATCTGCCAAGCATCATTACCGAACACAATAATGTCTAAGGTATCTTTCGGGTAGCGCGTTTTGATGAGTTCTGCCAAAGCCATGGCAACTTTCTTCGCTGGAGTAATCCGGTCCTCGCCATAGAGTATCATGGAGTGAGAAATATCAATCATCAACACTGTTGAAGTCTGAGATTTAAATTCTTTTTCATTGATCTCCAGATCGCTCTCAGTGAGCAAATAATCTCCCGAAAGTCCATGATTGATTTGGGCATTCCGAAGCGAATCAGTTAATGCAATTTGATCTAAGTTATCACCAAATTGATACTGTCGCCTATCGGTTCCTTGCTCATCTCCATCTCCAGAATGAGTGGTTTTATGTTGACCGGTTTTACTGCGTTTTAATTTTCCAAAAATCTCCTCTAATGCCGACTTTCGGATAGTTTGCTCAGCCTTTCCAGTGATTTTAAATTCTCCTTTTTGGTTTTCTTCGGTCATATAACCTTTTGACTTTAGGTCTTCAATAAAGTCTCCAATCCCATAATTTGGATTGGTCATATTGTGACGTTTATCAAGGTTAGTTAGCCAGCTAAGTGCCTCAGCTACATCGCCTCCAGTCATAGTAACCAGTTGTAGAAAAATTTTGAGCAAGTTCTCGAAAGTGTTCTTTTCAGGATCTTGGGTGGGTACGAATTGTGAGAATCGGAATCCTTTCATTGGGCCTATAACAAGAGAAGTTGCTATCGAGTTTATTCCTTGGGCCAATTTTTTGAAAAAGATGAGAAATTACCGACTTACCATGGGGATGGTAACAAGTATTCTAATCCTATTTGTACCGGCACTATAAGTTGAAAATAGCCCATTTGTTAGCTAGCTATTTTTTTGGCTGTACCCTTTGTAATCATCTGGATAGTTTTAAATGTTTTAGCCACAGCTATTAAAGAGACTTTTGAGGCGCAATAGTCAGGATATGCCAGACATGAAATGAGTAAAGGAGAAGTGAAATGAGTTTTTTTAAAATGATCTTAAGCTTGTTCCGTTTGATTTTTTCCTATGGTTTGTAGTCTTTCGATGAATCGGTTGACTTGTTCAAAAACAAACTCGTTTTCTTTTCCAAAACCAGTCATATCTTGAGCCAATTCCCAAATCAAATCATGGAGAAGTTTTTCATTTTCAATCACGTTTAGAATAGGGTCAATATATCGAAGGTATTCCCAATAGACCTCAAAAGCCGAATTTCCCATGGTTTGCATACCGATCGGATCCCAGTTGATCAAGGCAATATTGATTTGTGTTTGAAGACCGTTTAGGTTTTTCAGTGTTTTGCAGTCCATAAGCTATTTGTTGAAAAGGATTTCTATTGAAAAACGTACTAATTCAATACTAAGAATAATTTTAATAAAAGTTATTGGTCGAAATTATTTGGTACATTTTAAAAAAATTCTTTGATTTTTCAAAGGACCTGAATCAATAGATACGACTCTACATGGATTATAGTGTATAATAGAATTTTTGGGAATAACTAAATGATCAATAATTTTAAGTTTCAGCTTTGCCTAGCGTATAATGGATAGTCAAATTTGAGCTTTCCGGCTATGAAATAGCTCATATTGATAAAGTTGTTTATGTTACGATATCCTCGGGCTCTTTTTTTTGCAAGCTGTATTTTAGAGTTGATTCCCTCCAGAATTCCATTGTTGAGATTTGTTTCCGAATAATTGACCAATCCAGACCAATGCGCTTTCAGGGTATTTGCTGCTTTGATGAACGGATAGATTTTTGAATCTTCTGCCAGATCACACCAATAGGACAAGTAAGCTCCTGCCTCCTGTTTGTTATCGAAGGTCCAAAATTCGGCAAACAACTCTTTTAACCTATACGCATTGGCAATACTGGGCAATACTGGGCAATAGTGTCAGTATAGTATACTTATCTTCTTTGGCCTTTTCACTTAAGTTGCGATCGTTTTTCAGGAACGTGTATTTATAGCCTTTGAGCATCGCAAATTCCTTTCTTTCAAGCATTCTGACTTTGTTCATGGCTTCATTGATGAGTTGGACTACATGGAATTTATCGAATGTACTAGCGACATTCTCAAAGTTGCTCTGGATCCCTGAGATGAAAGCAGGGGAAATATCAATACAAGTCTGTTTGATCTGCTCTTTTTTGCATCCTTTTGTTTCAAGATGTTTACAGATCGCATCAATGGTAGCAGCACCTTTGCCGGGCACCGCATAAAGAACCCTTCGATGATCCATATCCACGGCCACAGTCACCTAATTATGACCTTTTTTGGAGGAAGTTTCGTCAATTCCAAGTACGCTTACCTCAGCGTGATCGTCTGCCTGATGCGCTTTCGCTATCCAATACGAAAAAACATTCCATAGCCGTTGTGGGTAAACATCCATAATCTCGGCAACCTTGCTCACAGGCATTTCAGATTCAATTAGCAACATGCTGAAAGCTTCAAAAAGCAGTGTAAATCCACTTCCTGAACGAGCCCAAGGCACAGGAACTGTTTCTGTACCAGCTTGCGCGGTTTTAACAC